>Ga0308159_1000534_pt1 | contig 83647 bp, 51 predicted proteins | sample PhyCR1_FD_201040 | JGI IMG/M metagenome (GOLD analysis project Ga0308159, IMG submission 201040) | Phyllosphere microbial communities from UC Gill Tract Community Farm, Albany, California, United States - DLSLC.R1 | ecosystem: Host-associated > Plants > Phyllosphere > Unclassified | place: USA...
GGGGCGGGAATCGAACCCGCACGCCTTTGAAAGCACAGGATTTTAAGTCCTGCGTGTCTACCAGTTCCACCACCCGAGCAGGCGATTAACCTTTTAAAATAAATGCCTCCCGGTAAGAAGGCATTTAGAGCGAAAGACGAGATTCGAACTCGCGACCCCGACCTTGGCAAGGTCGTGCTCTACCAACTGAGCTACTTTCGCATGAACAAAACCGATATGTTGTTTCGTTTTGGTGATGCAAATATAGACAGATTTATATTTCTGTCAAGAGATTTTTTATTAAAAATTTAATATTTAATTTAAATTGCTGGCTTTCAGTGCAAGTAAAATTAAATCACTTTCAAATCCACGGCCCTGAAGATAGGTCATGAGCTTCATTTTTCTTTTTAAAGGGTTGGATTCGGTTATAGTATTCGCTTTTTTTACAACTAAATTTTCTAAAGTCTGCATATAATCATCATCATCCAAACTGTATAAAGCCTTTTGTAAAATCCGATCTGGAACACCTTTCAGTTTCAAACCTTGTTTGATTTTTACTCTGCCCCACTTTTTAATATTGAATTTTCCAGAAGCATAGGATTTAGCAAAGCGCTCTTCGTTCAAAAAATTATTGACAATCAGCTCCGAAAGAATCTCTTCTAGCTCATCACCCCGAATTCCCCACTCCACCAATTTATACCTTACTTCTTTTTGCGAGCGTTCCTGGTATACACAAAAACTTTCTGCCTTGGCTAACGCTTGTTTTTTGTCTAATATTGCCGTCTCTTGTTTGCCGCTTTTCATAATTATTTGATGAAATTCGTAAAAATAATAGCGATTGAAGTATTTTTCTGAATATAAATATAATGCAAAACCCAATTTACACCATTTCTGCAATTGCTAAAATCCTTCAGGCTAATGCTGAACTGGCCAATGATGAAACCATAATTTCCTACCTGATTGTGGATAGCCGATCTGTACCGGCGCCAGAAAGCAGCCTGTTTTTTGCCTTATCAGCCCACCGGAATGGACATGAATTTATTCAGGATGCGTACAATAAGCACGTTCGGAATTTTGTAATCACCGAAGAAAAATATACCGCTTTATATCCCGACTGCAACTTCATTCTTGTTGATGATTCATTAATCGCCCTGCAACACCTGGCCACTGTACATCAGCAGCACTTTCACTTACAAAAGATCGGGATAACAGGCAGTAATGGAAAAACCATTGTAAAAGAGTGGCTATATCAACTTTTAGCCGCTGATTTTAATATTATTCGCAGCCCGAAGAGCTATAATTCCCAGATAGGCGTACCACTTTCAGTCTGGCAAATTGGTGTTAACCATACCCTCGGAATCTTTGAAGCCGGTATTTCTGCTTCTGGAGAAATGGTCACGCTTGCAGAAATCATCCAACCTCAAATTGGTATCTTAACGAATATTGGAGAAGCACATGCAGAAGGCTTCCGCTCAAAAGAAGAAAAATTAGCGGAGAAACTTAAGCTATTTACGGGTTGCGAACTGTTTATTTATTCTCCTGATTATATCTCCGGAAAAGACAATTCTCCACTACCCGGAAAAAGGAAGTTCTCCTGGAGCAGTACCCAAGGTGCAGATTTAAGAATTATTGCAATATCGCCCATTGGTGAAAATTGCCACCTGCAAGCCATTTATCAAAATCAGGAAATCGATTGTTTGTTGCCATTCAAAGATAAAGCATCAATCGAAGATGGAATTATTTGCTGGGCTACATTGTTGGCACTAGGTTATCCAGCCGCAGAAGCTGGCTTACGTTTGGCAAGGTTGAGTCACGTTAGTATGCGTCTTGAGCTCAAAAACGGCATTAACCAGTGTTCTATTATCGATGATTCTTACAGTGCAGATATTTCTTCGCTGGCTATTGCACTAGATTTTCTCAATCAACAGAATCAGCATGCTAAGAAAACTGTTATTCTGTCTGAATTATTTGAAACCGGAAAAGCTGATCAGGTATTATATACTGAAATTGCTGATTTGCTCGCCCAGAAAAAAGTAAGCCGATTAATTGGAATTGGAACGCATCTGGCACAACACGCAGCCCTTTTTAAATGCGAAACACAGTTCTTCGAAGATACAGAAGATTTCCTTCGCGAGTTTTCGAGCCTTCATTTTAGCCACGAAACAATTTTGGTAAAAGGGGCGAGGCGTTTTGAGTTCAACAGAATCAGCAAAATGCTAACGCAGAAAATACACGACACCGTATTGGAAATCGACTTAAACGCTATGGTTAACAACCTGCAGTTTTATCGGGCGAAAACTAATCCCGGTGTTAAGATTATGGCAATGGTAAAAGCATTTTCTTACGGAAGCGGAAGTTTCGAGATTGCCAACTTATTACAGTTTCACAAAGTTGATTACCTCGCCGTAGCTTATGCTGATGAAGGCATTGCCTTACGTAAAGCTGGAATTGCCTTGCCAATTATGGTAATGAGTCCGGAAGAGTCTGCTTTCGAAGCCATTATTAAACATCACTTAGAACCGGAAATTTACAGCCTGGAAGTTTTGGAAAGTTTTTCAAACGCCCTGCCAACAGGTACTTTAGGTTATCCTGTGCACCTTAAAATTGATACGGGGATGCACCGTTTGGGTTTCAATAGTGCCCAAATCGAAAATCTTTCCTCGTCACTCAAAATTAATCACCAACTCAAAATTCAGAGTGTTTTTTCTCATCTTGCGGCAAGTGGGGAGGCAGAGCACGATGGCTTTACCCGACAACAAATTGCAGCGTTCACTTCAGCATCAAAACAACTGATCGATGCGTTGGGCTACAAGCCCTTATTGCATCTCGCGAATACCGCTGGCATTAGCCGTTGGCCAGATATTCAACTAGACATGGTACGTTTAGGTATTGGCTTATATGGTTTTGACGCAGGTTTGCTTTATAACCGGGGATTGCAAACGGTAATGGTGCTCAAAACTACCGTAACGCAGGTGATGGAAGTTGCCGCTGGTGAAAGTATTGGTTATAGCAGACGTGGGGTAATGCCGAACGGAGGCAAGGTTGCTACGGTGAAAATTGGCTATGCAGATGGCTATAGCCGGGCATTCGGAAACGGAATAGGGAAGATGTTAATAAATGGCCATCTGGTGCCTACTATTGGTTCCATTTGTATGGATATGACGATACTGGATATTACTGGTTTGGATATAAATGCCGGTGATGAAGCAATTGTATTTAATCAGGAACGGACCATTATGCAACTCGCAGCTGAAATCAATACGATCCCCTATGAAATACTCACGAACGTTTCTCAGCGTGTAAAACGGATTTATTTTTATGAATAACACCTCAGTATCATTGCTTCAATGGTTAACGTGTGTTAAATAATTTTCATGAAGGTGATATCATGGTTTAGCTTGGGTAACGAGTGGTGAAATCGGTGGAAAAAGCATTTTTAATTAGATCGATCAAAGCAAACATTTCAGCCTAATGAGCTATTTTTTCTATAAGTTTGCAGCATGAACAGAATCGGGAAAGCTATTTTAAACTATTTAATTAAAGGTTTATTAATTGTAGTACCCATTGCAGTGAGTATTTTCATCGTGGTTTGGGCAGTTACTACAGTAGATAGCTGGTTGAACGTCAATAATATATTGGGTGTAAATCCACGAACTGGCGAAAGCAGAAATATTCCCGGATTTGGCCTGCTAACTGTTCTCGCCATTATTCTGCTGGCTGGAATCTTTGTGACTAATCTCGTTACGGAACCGATGTATAACTGGTTTCAGCGGATGATGAAGCGCTTACCACTACTCAATTTTATTTATTCTTCGATCAAAGACCTTACAGAAGCTTTTGTAGGTGACGAGAAGAAATTTAATCATCCAGTATTGGTTGAAGTAGAAGGAGGGCTTAGGAAAATTGGTTTCCTCACTCAAAACGATCTCAATAAGCTGGAGTTGCCAGATGATGTTGCCGTTTATTTTCCCTTATCGTATTCTTTTGCAGGTCAGCTTTGTATTGTTAAACGGGATAAAGTAACGGATTTAAAGATGAGTGCTGCCGATGCCATGAAGTTAGTAGTGAGCGGTGGCGTAAGCGGCCTTTAATTCATTTTTCAGATGATTCAGATCTATCATAATAACAGGTGCACAAAAAGCCGTCAGGCACTGGCAGAACTGGAGAAAAGCGGACAGCCTTTCGAAGTAATTTATTACTTGGAAACGCCGCCAAACAGAACAACGTTAGCAGCGCTGGTTAATAAACTACAAATCAAGCCTGTTGAACTTCTTCGCAAAGGAGAAAAAATATTTATTGATCAATATAAAGGTAAAACCTTAACCGATGCTGAATGGATAGATGCCATGGTAGAACATCCGATTTTAATTGAAAGACCCATCGTGGTTTCTGGTGATCAGGCAGTTGTGGCAAGACCTACAGAAAAGATCAAAGATTTGCTGAAATAGAAGCCTTGATTTGATCTTCAGGTAATCAGGAATGATTTAGAAAATAGTCCTTCCGGTAGATATGAGGAAAATAATAATCAGAAAGAGGTAAAGGATTCGGACATAATATTCCCTGATAAACAATCCTGCAACAATTACCAAATCATCTTCAACATTACTGTGAATGAGGCCACCACCAGATGATGAATTATAAATCACTTGCTTGTCTTTATGGTTGTTGATGGACCATCTGCTCAACCAGCTATTCTGGTAACTCCAATCAAATTCATCTCCTGATGTACAAACAATTTTTGCTTTGAAGTTGATCCAATCATAACGGATTACAGCAAGAAGTTCGTTTTTTTGACTGAAAATTCTCGTTTCTGGATTTGAATAACCGTCGCTTCTTAACCAGTAAATGCCTTCTTGTGTAGTTGCCATGGCCGAATTTTTGAAAGAACTGAAATTGATAGAAAATTTTAGGAATGTATTTTCCCATACCTGATAGTTGCTATCAAATAAACCTTTTCTCCAATTTAATACTTTCTCCATCACTTCCTCAATTTGATTTTAGACTTTCTTATAAACGAATCGTTACAGCAAATCTTGTAAATAAAAAAAGTGCCTGCAAACACAAGCACTTTTCATTATCTCGAAAATCCTTTGGTTCTTAAAATGTGGCCTTAAGCTAAATTTAAAAGTTGGGTTTAAGGACATATTTATCATAAAACCGAAAAATATGCTCTGCAGCCTCTTCGGCAGTATCCACCAGTCTGAATAGGTTTAAATCTTCTTCATGAATATTGTGTTCTTTCTGAAGCATGGTGCCTCTAATCCAGTCGATTAAACCACTCCAATAATCTTTACCTAATAAAACAATTGGGAAACGTGCGATTTTTCCCGTTTGGATTAAGGTTAAGGCCTCAAAAAGTTCATCCATGGTACCAAAACCACCTGGTAAAACCACAAACCCCTGACTGTATTTCATGAACATCACTTTGCGCACAAAAAAGTAATCGAATTCTAATAATTTGTTGTGATCAATGTACTTATTGTGGAATTGCTCAAAAGGTAACTCGATGTTTAAACCAACTGATTTACCGCCATTAGTGTGTGCACCCTTGTTACCAGCTTCCATAATTCCAGGGCCACCGCCTGTAATTACACCATAACCACGGTCTGTTAACAGCTTGCCACATTGCTCTGCCAGTTGATAATATCTATTTGTTTCTGCGGTACGTGCTGATCCATAAATGGTTACGCATGGACCAATCTTTGCTAATTTCTCAAATCCGTCGACAAATTCAGCCATGATTTTGAAAATTTGCCATGAATCTGTTACTTTAATTTCTTGCCAATCTTTATTTTCAAAGGCACTTCTAATTTTTTCTTCACTCGTCATATCTACTGTATTCTAATATTAAAATTTGGTTTGTGCATCAGTCTTTTTGCTAATGAAAAGCAAACCTATAAATGTGATTAAACCGTTAATTAAAATCAGTTCAACACTAAAAACGTAACCACCTAATAATTTGGTAGAGTTGCTTGAAAGCAAGTAACATAAAAAAGGCGATAATATGCAAACTATCGGTACTAATTTATCGTGCAACCCGCGTTTTTTTACAAATAATCCAAAACTATATAACCCAAGAAGTGGCCCATAAGTGTAGGATGCAATGGTAAAAATTAAGCTGACTACCGATGAACTATTTAAAGCATTAATCACGATAATTACCAGGAACATCAAAATTGAAAATGCAACATGAACCATATGGCGCTTCTTTACTGCATCTTTAGCATTTGCATTTTCTGCTTTGGCCATACCTAAAAAATCGACACAAAATGAAGTGGTAAGTGCGGTTAATGCAGAATCTGTTGTAGCAAAAGTAGCAGCAGTTAAGCCCAGCATGAATATAATTGCAGGCACTGCCCCCAGATTATTTAAGGCGATTTCTGGAAAAAGTAAGTCTGTTCTTGGCTTTCCACTGATGTGATCTAGAGGGATATCGATACCGTTTTTAGCTGCGAAAATGTAAAGTAATGCACCAACACTTAAAAAGAATACATTCAGAATTACAAATACCCCCGTAAAAGTGAACATGTTTTTCTGAGCTTCCTTAATGGTACCCATACTTAGGTTTTTCTGCATGAGATCCTGATCTAAACCTGTCATGGCGATGGTGACGAAAATACCGCCGATAAACTGTTTGCTGAAATAGAACTTGTTGGTTAAGAAATCATCCAGGAAGAAAATTTTAGAATAGCTGCTGCTTTTTATCGTTTCAAAAGCCTGCGGAATATCGAAATTAAGGCTGCTACAAATAAAATAAATCGTTAAAAATACGGACAGTACTAAGAAAAATGTTTGCAAAGTATCGGTAATGATAATGGTTTTTAATCCACCCTTAAAGGTGTAAGACCATATTAAGGCCAAAGAAATTAAGACCGTAAGCCAGAATGGAATATGATAATTATCGAAAATGAATCGCTGCAAAACAATTACAACCAGGTATAATCTTGTTGCCGAACCCAATGTTCTGCTCAGTAAGAAAATGGATGCTGCCGTTTTGTAGCTATAATGACCCAATCGCTGCTCAATATAGCTATAAATTGAAGTTAGCTTCATTCTGTAGTAAAGCGGGAGCAAGACCGTTGCAATTACAAGGAAACCAACTGCATTACCCAGTACAAACTGAAAATACTGGAACTGGTTTCCGGCCGGGGCACCAACTTCTCCGGGAACGGAAATGAAGGTTACGCCAGAAAGTGCCGTTCCAATCATACCAAAGGCTACCAAATACCATTTCGAATTTCTATTGGCGATAAAGAACGAAGCATTATCAGACGAATCTTTAGAGGTAACAAATGAAATAATGATTAGAAGCAGAAAATATCCAATCAGGAAACATAAGAGTATAGTTGGCGACATGGTTTTGTTTTAAGCTGTTAAATGTAAGAAATTAATGTTAGTTGTTTTGTTGGTTAGATGGTTAGTTTTTTGGCGCTGTCACAAAATAACTAAAAAACCAAAGCACTAAAAAACCAAACAACTATTTCATATTTTTGTATCATGAATTTTTCATCCAAACTGCTTGAAGATGCGGTAAACGAATTCTCTAAATTACCTGGTGTAGGACAAAAAACGGCTTTGCGTTTGGTGTTGCATCTTTTAAATAAAGAACAGGAGGAAGTGAACCAGTTTGGCAATACTTTTATAAAGCTTAAACAACAAATAAAACATTGCAGCATTTGTCATAACATTTCCGATTTTGCTGTTTGCGAGATTTGCACGTCTCAAAAGCGAGATAAGGAAACCATTTGCGTGGTGGAAGATACGCGGGATGTGATGGCAATAGAAAATACCGGTCAATATTTTGGGGTTTACCATGTATTGGGTGGATTAATCTCCCCAATGGACGGGATTGGCCCAACAGATCTATTTATTGACGGGCTGGTTTCAAGAGTCTCTGCCGGCGGAATTAAAGAAATTATTTTAGCACTTAGTCCGAACATGGAAGGAGATACCACCCTGTTTTATCTTTATAAGCGATTGAAAGAATTTAATGTTCCGGTAACTACAATTGCCAGGGGGATTGCCTTTGGTGGAGAGTTGGAATATACCGACGAAATTACGCTCGGCCGATCAATTATTACGCGGGTGCCATATGAAACCGCAATGATGAAATAAATAGTCTGTATGCTGAACGCTTAAGTAAGAAGTCAGGAAGAAGAAAAATTATATAAAATAGGCAACTAGTCTTGATACTAATATGTATCCCCAATCTTGATACTTGATACTAACTACTTGCTACTAAACACCCCAAACTAAAAAATGAATTTTAAAAATAAAGTAATTATCATCACTGGCGCATCAAGTGGAATTGGAAAGGCATGTGCAGAAGAGTTTGCAAAACGGGGTGCAAATCTGGTATTGGCTGCCCGTCAGTATGTAACGCTTTGCGAAATTACAGCAGATTTAGAGAAAAGATACAACATCAGAGCAGTAGCTGTTCAGGCAGATGTAAGTAAAGAAGCAGATTGTGAACTGATTATCAAACAAACGCTGGTTTCTTTTCAAAAGATTGATATTCTGATTAACAATGCAGGTTTATCAATGCGTGCTTTGTTTAATGATGTAGATCTTTCAGTGCTTAAGAACCTGATGGATGTGAATTTTTGGGGAACGGTTTATTGTACAAAATACGCTTTACCGGAGATTTTAAAGACTAAGGGAACCGTGGTAGGCGTTTCATCCATTGCCGGCTATAGAGGCTTACCAGGCAGAACAGGCTATTCAGCTTCTAAGTTTGCCATGAATGGCTTTATAGAATCCTTACGTACGGAATTATTAAATACGGGTGTAAATGTGTTGCTCGCTTGCCCGGGTTTTACCGCATCTAACATTCGGGTTACTGCATTATCAAAAGATGGTGTTGCCCATGGCGAAACCAGTATGGACGAAGGTAAAATGATGTCATCAGAAGAAGTAGCAAGCAACATAGCCAACGGGATTGAACAACGGAAGCGTACCCTGATCATGACTGGTCAAGGAAAATTAGCTGTTTGGATGAATAAACTGTTTCCGGCGTTTGTAGATAAAAAGGTTTTTGATTTATTTACTAAAGAGAAGAATCCGTTACTGAAAAGCTCAGCTGAAAGCTAAAAGCTAAAAGACCAAAGCTTAAAGCTTAAAGGCTAAAGCTTAAAGCGAAAAGGCTAAGGCTTAAAGTTTAACGGGATAGGACCAAAGTTGAATATCAAACCACTTTTCTATTTTTTCTGTACTAATATCAATGGGAACATGCAATTTAAATAGTTCATTGAATTTAGGCACCCAGCCCTGATACTTGATACTCATTACTTAATACCCACTACCCACTATTCCCTATTTCCCATTTCCCCACAAAAACCGCAACCCCCACAATTCCGTTTATTTACCTTTGACAGAAACTCCGTGATATGCTTAAAAAATTAGTTTTAATAATGCTTTTATTTCAAACGATAATATCTTCTGCGCAGGTTAAAACGGCCAAAAATATTAATTATGGTGGCAACGCCGATATCAAAAATACGTTAAACATCTTCTATAAAAACGATGGTGTAAAGGATAAACCGGTATTAATTTTTATCCATGGAGGTTCTTGGAGCAGTGGAAAAAAAGAAACTTATTGGTGGTTAGGAAGAAATTTCGCCAGAAAGGGGATCGTTACGGTGATTATCAATTATCCATTGGCACCAGATGCTCAATACGGCAAAATGGCCGACGACTGTGCCGTAGCGGTGAAGTGGGTGCAGGGCAATATCGGTAACTATCAGGCAAGTGCAGAAAAAATATTTGTAATGGGACATTCGGCAGGTGCACATTTAGGTGAGCTCATCAATGCTGATCCCCAATATTTTAAGAGAGCCGGAATAAAAAATCCCATCAGAGGTGTAATATTAAACGATCCATTTGGCCTCGATCTTTTTGAATACCTTACCACTGCAGAAAAAGATAATTTTTATTACGACTTCATCAGGACATTCACCGCAAAACCAGAAGTTTGGAAGCTCGCTTCCCCTATAAATTATGCGGAAAACATCAAGAATCCGCATTTACTTTTTTATGGAAGCAAAACTTACGGCGCCATTAAACTTCAAACGCCAAGGCTTTATGAAACATTAAAAGCTAATCATGTGGCTGCCGACATCGTCGAAGTGAAAGGTAAGAATCATGTACGAATGATTAGTCAAATGATCTTTGGTGGAAATAATTTATATCAGGAAATTGTGGATTTTATAAAAGAAACAATTTCTACTAAATAGGATTTAATAGTACGGAGCCAATAGAGAAGATTATTGAATTATATTAAAAAAGTGTAAATTTGTTTATCATGGAATCACTCATTATACAACCTAAAGATAGGAAGCAATTATCGACAATCAAAGCAATTCTGAAGGCCTTGGACGTTTCCTTCAAGAAAGTTGAAGGTGATGAAACTTCTTTTCTTAGTCAATCAGTAGCTAACAAAAAAGCAATTGATCATAGCATACAACAAGCTAAAAACGGGCAGACAGTTAAAATTGCTGTTGCTGATTTATGGAAATAGAATTTACGCTGGATGCTCAAAAGCAACTTGAAGAGTGGAAAAGGTCAGGTAACAAGCAAATTCAAAAAAAAATAGCAGAATTAATTATTTCAATCTTAAGTAACCCTTTTACAGGGATCGGAAAACCTGAGGCGTTAAAACACAATTGGACTGGGTGCTGGTCTAGAAGAATTAATGATGAACATCGTTTAGTCTATCAAGTTCTGGAAGATCGTATAATCGTTATTCAATTGAAGTATCATTATTAATAGCCTCAATTTAACCTTGCATATGTTCCCTCAGGCTTTTTTACAATAAAAACTAATGGCTAGAAGTTTTTTCGTTGATGCGGTAGTATTCAATTATAATAAATATTTTCAGTCGTTTTTTATGTAGCGTATCGCCTCGTCAATCAGCCACCAATTTTTTCGGTATTGTCCAATTTGCTGTAATCCAAAACCATTTTTCCTTCATCATTATGGTAATACATCAGTTGAAATTTCGAATCCCATTCGATATCTTCATCCTGATAGCTGGTTCTGGTATGAATTGTTTGCGCGAAGGTATCATCAAAAGCTTTTAATATCAGTACAATTTCTACCTCTGCACCCTGCAACTCCTCCAGTGTTTTCTCAAACAATAAGCTGTCTTCCGTTATCGGGTGAACGACTGTCCAGTTTAGCGCCAGTACGCTGATTTTATTCCTTTCCAGTTCCATTGGATAAAAACTCCGTTTCAGTTTCCCATCAATGGTTTCATTATAAGTCATGAACATCTGAACTTCGATATCGACTAACGAGTTTCTGCGAAGGTTAACAAGCCTGCACATCAGGGCTTTATGTTTTAGGTAAGGAGCCATTACCATTTTCTTGCTGAATGAAACCTTCGATGTTGGCCTGCTAAAGCGGCCATACAACAATCCGGTTGCCAGCGCAAATGCCAATAAACCTAGCATACTTTCAAAAGCTGCCAGCACGCTGGTGACGAAACCCTGTGGAGAGATATGACCATAGCCAACGGTAGAAATGGTTTGTGCGGAGAAGAAGAATGCATCAAAAAACTGATCCCGAAGCGTAACGCCTTTTGCGCCATTCAGATTTTCAATACCGATTACGTTGTAAGCTACGGCGAAAAGTGTGTTAACGATGAGATAGGCAATCAAAATCACCAGGAAAAAGCGGGGCCAGCTCATGGTTACCAATCGCGTATAAGTATCATCAAATTTAAACCACGGTAAGCCTGTTCGCTCAATATTAGGGGTGCCATCGGTATTCAAAACACGCTGATTTTTGATCACGGGAGTGGAGCCGAAACCCAAATCATCATTAAACTGTACTTTTCTGCCAAAGAAAGCCATATATTTTTAGAAAGATTTTGGAATTATAAAAAAGTATATCAATATTTGTTCTATACAAACATGATAATTAAAAACTTAAATAACAATTGGTGGTGGCATAACGAAATTCGTTAGGCAAATTCTATTGTTATATATTTTAAAATATTTTATACACAACGAAGAGGATTGCCCAAAAAGCAATCCTTTTTTTATGCATTTTTTTTTTGAGGCAACACTTGCTGTAACTAATGAAAATCGCATAATTATCTAATCACGGAAAAGGCTTGGAATGGTGAATCCTTAATTATTGGTGATTACAAAGACATTAACATGAAAAGAATATTAAATCATTTATTCGAAAACAAAAGTTTCAGTAGGGAAGAGGCCAGGAACATCCTCATTTCCATCACTCAGGGAGAGTTTAACGATTCTCAGATTGCAGCATTTATCACGGCTTATGCCATGAGGAATATTACGGTTGATGAGTTGAAAGGGTTCCGGGATGCCATGCTGGATTTAGGAATCAAGGCAGACTTTTCTGATTTCGAACTCATCGATCTTTGTGGCACGGGTGGCGATGGAAAAGACACCTTTAATATTTCTACACTTTCCTCTTTTGTGGTAGCTGGGGCGGGCCATCATGTAGCCAAACATGGAAACTACGGTGTTTCTTCTGGTTGTGGTTCTTCCAATGTGATGGAATACCTGGGCTATTCTTTCACCAATGATCAGGATACGTTGAAGAAAAACCTAGATCATGCAGGCATCTGTTTCTTACATGCCCCACTATTTAATCCAGCCATGAAAATTGTGGCACCAATTCGTAAAGACCTGGGGATTAAAACATTTTTTAATATGCTTGGTCCGATGGTCAATCCATCACAGCCAAAATATCAGATGGTTGGTGTTTTCAGCCTTGAACTTGCCCGGTTATATAATTATCTCTATCAAGACACAACAAAGAATTATACCATTGTACACGCATTGGAAGGATATGATGAAATTTCTCTAACCTGCGATGTAAAAACCTTCAATAATAAAGGGGAAAGCATTTTAACCCTTACGGAAATGGGCTTTGAAAGAGTTTCTGTAAACGACATTAAAGGCGGCGATACGGTAGCTTCTTCAGCGAAAATCTTTATGGATGTTTTAAACGGAGAAGCCACAGATGTTCAAAATAACGTAGTGCTTTGCAATTCTGCGTTGGCCATAAAAACAATTAAGCCAACAGCCTCTTTTGGCGACTGTTTCTATGAGGCCGAAGAATCATTAACAGGTAAAAAGGCCCTGGCCAGTTTTAAAAAATTAGTAGCCTAATGAATAGCTTTAAAATAAAAGTCTGCGGAATGAAGCTTGCCGCCAACATTGCAGCTGTGGCCTCCTTGAGACCAGATTATCTAGGCTTCATTTTCTATGAAAAATCTCCACGGTTTATCAGCGACGTTTCAGCAGAGCTGATAAAATATATTCCGGCGGAAATTAAAACAGTTGGTGTGTTTGTTGATGAAGATTTAGACATTGTGAAGAAAAAAATAAATCTATATCAACTTAAGGCTGTTCAGTTACATGGAAAAGAGTCGCCTGGTTTTTGTGCTGATTTAAAAGCGGAATTTGGCAACGTGGAGATTATCAAAGCCTTCGGTGTTGATGAGCATTTTGATTTTGGCAGCCTAAAAGAATATCAACACCTGGTTGATTTCTTTTTGTTTGATACGAAAACAAAAGCACATGGCGGTTCGGGGAAAACTTTTGATTGGAAAATTCTAGATCATTATAGCCTTGATAAGCCTTATTTTTTAAGCGGAGGAATCGATTTAGAACACATCGCAGCACTATCAAAAATTGAAGATGATAGATTATTTGCCCTGGATATTAACAGTAGGTTCGAAGTAGAGCCTGGGGTTAAAGATGTAGAAAAGGTTGCCGCATTTATTAAAGAACATCGTTCATGAGTTTAATTGTGGTGATTAGTTAACCACGGAATTATAAAAGAGATTATGAAATATAAAGTAAACGAAAAAGGATATTACGGAGATTTTGGTGGAGCATACATCCCGGAGATGCTTTATCCGAACGTTGAGGAATTGCGTCAAAATTATTTAAAGATTATTGATGATGCCGATTTTCAGAAAGAATTTCATCAATTATTAAAAGATTATGTTGGCCGCCCTTCGCCGCTATATCTGGCTAAAAGATATTCCGAAAAATATGGTGCTAATATTTTCTTGAAAAGGGAAGACTTAAACCATACGGGCGCACATAAAATTAACAACACCATTGGGCAGATTCTTCTTGCTGAGAAGTTAGGGAAAAAACGAATCATTGCAGAAACAGGGGCAGGTCAGCATGGTGTGGCAACGGCAACGGTTTGTGCTTTACGCAACCTGGAATGTGTGATTTACATGGGAGAAGTGGATATTGAGCGCCAGGCGCCGAATGTTGCCCGCATGAAAATGTTAGGTGCAAAGGTTGTTCCGGCGAGTTCGGGAAGTAAAACGCTTAAAGATGCAACCAATGAGGCCATGCGCGACTGGATTAATAACCCGGTTGATACGCATTATATTATTGGTTCGGTAGTTGGTCCGCATCCTTATCCTGATATGGTGGCATTATTTCAATCTGTTATTTCAGAAGAAACAAAAAGACAATTGTTGGAGCAAACCGGTAACGACCAGCCAGATTATGTGTTGGCTTGTGTAGGTGGCGGCAGTAATGCGATGGGGATGTTTTATCATTTCATGGATGATGAAAATGTGAAATTGATTGCAGTTGAAGCTGCAGGAAAAGGCGTTTCCAGCGGATTTTCAGCAGCCACAACTTACCTGGGTAAAGAAGGTGTATTACATGGTAGCCGCAGTATTTTAATGCAAACGGAAGATGGCCAGGTGGTAGAACCACATTCAGTTTCAGCTGGATTAGATTATCCGGGGATCGGTCCCCAACATGCCCACTTATTTAAAACTGGTAGAGGACAATATGTTTCGATTACCGATGAAGAAAGTTTGGAGGCAGGGCTATTGCTCACGCAGTTGGAAGGCATTATCCCTGCAATTGAAAGCGCACATGCTTTAGCCTATTTAGATAAAATGGAATTTAAAGGCGGAGAAAATGTGGTAATTTGCTTATCAGGCAGGGGAGATAAGGATTTAGATACTTACATTAAATATTTTAATTTATAGAGCAGAAATAATAGATTGAGATATTAGATCTTTAGTCTGGTTCTCAAATCTCACTTCTCACATCTCAAAAGAAATGAATAGAATTAAACAACTCTTCGAATCGAAGAATAATATATTATCAATTTATTATACCGCCGGTTATCCAAACATTGGTGATACGATTCAGATTGCTGAAGCATTAGAGCGGTCTGGCGCAGATATGCTGGAGATCGGTTTCCCATATTCAGATCCGGTTGCAGACGGTCCGGTTATTCAGGCCAGTAGTAAACAGTCTTTGGACCAGGGCATGAACCTGAAACTTCTTTTTGAGCAATTGAAAGACCTTAGAAAAAATGTAACCATTCCGGTATTGTTGATGGGTTATGTAAATCCTGTTTTGCAATTTGGCGTAGAAAACTTTTGTAAAGCTTGTGCAGAAGTTGGTGTGGATGGCTGTATTGTGCCGGATTTGCCAATGGTAGAATACGAAGAGTTTTATCAGGGTTGCTTTGAAGAAAATAATTTAAGCAATGTATTTTTAATTACGCCACAAACGGCTGATGAACGCATTCATAAAATTGATAGTTTAACCAATGGCTTCATCTATTTACTTTCTTCTTCTGCAACAACAGGTAAAAATCTAGAGGTAGGCAATACTACTGAGACTTATTTTGGTAGGATTAAAGACATGAACTTGAAAAACCCAACCATGATTGGTTTCGGAATCAGCGATAAACAAACTTTTGATAAGGCTTGCAGTTATGCTAATGGTGCCATTATAGGAACTGCATTTGTGAAGGAACTTGAGCACGGAAATCTTGAGGAGCGTGTAAGTGAATTTATGAAAAAATTTAAGGGATAAATCACTGCCTTAAAGGCGCTGTGATGAATTATTAATCATAGGCGATCAGACTTCCTTCAACATGATGGGGGAATTTGATCGCCTTTTTCGATTATTGAGCGGCAGCTTTTTCAGATGAAACTTCGTCCCAACATTGTTCACGATTATTAATTAGTCAGCTAGTGCTGAATTTCCCAAAAACTCGAAGGTTTTAAAACTGGGTATTAGTAAATCTAAACCTGCAAGGTTTAAGCTGATGCTTTTTAGCAAAGAAGCAACCTTTCCTTGTAGTCGACCAATTCTTTAGGTGAGTATTCTTTCCTATCGATTTTCATCATATTAACAAAAGACTCGTATCATGCTATTAACTACGAAAATAAATTCCAATTTGTTCTCCTTAAAAATCGCTCCAAACCGGTTTAAACACACTTTTTAACTAACGAAATTTTATCTGACATTTTCATGATTGTCAATTTCCAAATTGGTTATACATTTGCTTAACGGTGTTAGATTATTTATCACCTTATATTCCAAATCATGGGAAGCAAAGAAAGAATTTTACGATTGAAAGATGAAACCAGAACGAAAATTCTGGATGCTGCCTTGAACATAGTTCAAACTGAAGGTTGGCAGGCATTAAGTATGCGTAAAATTGCCGATCAGATTGAATACACTGCACCGATCATTTACGAATACTTTTCAAATAAAGAAGGTATCCTGATGGAACTGACCAGGAGGGGATATCAAATTTTAGGGAAAGATATTCGCGAAGCCAGAGATCAACAGCAAACTCCAGAAGACAAAATGGAAGCCATGTGGATTGCTTACTGGAACTTCGCTTTTGCGAACAAAGAGTTTTATCAACTGATGTATGGTGTTGATATGGTTTGCTGCAGCTTCAAAAACTCAATGCAGGAAGCAGAAACTGTAGGATCTATGCTTGGAGATGCGATCGAAGCGCTTTACAAAAAGAAACCTGTGAGTGAGAATGACATCTGTACCAAGTATTACACCTATTGGTCGATAATACATGGGTTAATTTCAATTAACCTCGTGCGCCCAAATGGAAGAACAACCGACGAACTAAACCAACAAATTTTAAAAGACGCTATTAAAGGAATTACTTTATCCATTAACAGCTAATTTTTTTTAAAAGGCTATTTAACACTGTTAAATAGTTTATAAGCTTTAAATCACAATAATTTTTAATCATATGAATGCTATCCATCTCCTTTTCATCAAACTTAACAGTGTTAAATCATTTAATAATGTTAGGGCTCTCATTTTAATTTTAGCTTTGTCAATATCATTGGTAGCCTGCAAGTCTGCTCCCGATCAGTCTGCTGCCGCACCACCACCGCCAGTATTGCCGGTGAGCCTGGTAAACGAAAGTTCACAAACTACTTATATCGATTATCCTGCTGCCATTCAAGGTGCTGTAGATATCGATGTGCGTCCGCAAGTGAGTGGTTATTTACAAAGTGTTTTAGTTAATGAAGGTGCTCATGTAAATGCAGGACAGACACTTTTCAAAATCAATGAGAATCCATATCGCGAGGCGTTGAACAATGCAAAAGCCAGTCTTCACGCTGCCGAGGCTTCGATTTTGAATGCCCAGCTGGAAGTTGACAAGCTTACCCCTTTGGTTCAAAACAAAGTGGTATCAGATTTTCAATTAAAAACGGCCAAAACAGCTTATAAAATTGCTCAGGCCAATGCCGAACAAGCAAGAGCTAGTGTAGCATCTGCCCAGATTAACTTGGGTTATACCAATGTTAAAGCAACCGTAAGTGGTTACATCGGTCGTATTCCAAAAAAGCAAGGGAGTTTGGTTTCTCCTGCAGATCAGGCGGCTTTAACACAACTTTCTGATATCCATGAAGTCCACGTTTACTTTTCGCTGGCTGAAAATGATTTCAACAGTTTTAATGCAAATTATCCTGGTAAAACTCCTGCAGACCGCATCAGTCATTTACCAGCAGTAGAATTACTGTTATCAGATAATACCACTTATCCTGTAAAAGGTAAAATCGACATGATTGATGGTCAGTTTGATAAAAATACAGGTGCAATTACATTAAGAGCTACTTTTAAAAATGCCAACGGTATTTTACGCTCAGGCAATACCGGTAAAATCCGTCTTGGTTTACAACATCCGGATGCGATTTTAATTCCTCAGGTTGCTACGATTGAAATGCAGGATAAGGTTTTCGTATTTACGGTGAATAAAGAAAATAAAGTCGCAAAAATGCCAATCACGGTGATTGGGAAAAGTGGTAGTAATTACCTGATTAAAGACGGTGTGAAATCTGGTGATCAGATTGTGTTAAGTGGGTTAGATCGTTTGCAAGAAGGACAAGTTATTCAACCAGAAAAATCATCAGATAAAGCTGCACAGTTAATTAATCAAAAATAAGTTTCTACTACAATGTTCAAAATATTTATACAAAGGCCCGTACTGGCTACCGTAATCTCCATTCTGTTGGTGATTCTGGGCGTACTTGGCCTAACCAAATTGCCCTTACAACAGTTTCCCGATATTGCGCCACCATCGGTTTTAGTTACGGCTGTTTATCCGGGTGCCAATGCCGAAACAGTTTTACGTTCGGTTGCGCCATCACTGGAAGAATCTATCAATGGGGTAGAAAACATGACATACATGAGTTCTACGGCCAGTAACGACGGAACGTTAGCCATTACCGTTTTCTTTAAATTGGGTACAAATGCCGATCAGGCTGCAGTAAATGTTCAAAACCGTGTTGCCCAGGCTACCAGTCAGCTGCCGGCAGAGGTTGTGCAGCAAGGGGTTACCACTGCTAAACAGCAGAACAGTTTCATCATGGCGATTGGTTTATATACCGAGGATGAAGCTAAATATGATCAAACGTTCGTGGCCAATTATGCGCAGATTAATATCATTCCTGAAATTAAAAGGATTCCAGGAGTAGGTTCAGCTGCAATTTTTGGTGGTTCGAAAGATTATTCGATGCGGGTATGGTTAAACCCAACGCAAATGTCTACCTACAAAGTTTCGCCTAATGAGGTGATGAAAGCCATTCAGGATAAAAGTCTGGAAGCTGCACCAGGTAAATTTGGTGAAAAAAGCAAGGAGGTTTTCGAATATGTAATCAAGTATAAAGGTAAGTTAACCAAGCCGGAAGAGTATGAAAATATAGCGATACGCGCCAATGCCGATGGTTCTATTTTACGCTTGAAAGATGTAGCAAGGGTAGAATTAGGGGCTTATTCTTACAACAGTATTACCCGGTTAAATGGTAAAAAAGGGATTGTAATCGGGATTATCCAGTTGGCTGGATCAAACTCGAATGATATCCAGGTATCGCTTAACAAATTGATGGCGAAAGCAGAAAAAAGCTTCCCTGTGGGGATCAAAAAGAATATTTTTTACAGTACAAAAGTGGCTTTAGACCAATCAATTGAGCAGGTAGAACACACTTTAGTAGAAGCTTTCTTATTGGTATTTATCGTAGTGTTTATCTTCCTTCAAGATTTCAGATCTACCTTAATTCCCGCTATTGCAGTTCCGGTTGCGATATTGGGTACGTTTTTCTTTATGCAATTGTTCGGCTTCTCAATCAACCTGCTCACCTTATTTGCGCTAATTCTCGCCATTGGTATTGTGGTAGATGATGCGATTGTAGTGGTAGAGGCGGTACATGCAAAGATGGAGCATAAGCATCTATCTCCAAAGGCGGCTACACACGAGGCCATGCATGAGATTACAGGTGCTATTATTTCCATCACCCTCGTTATGGCGGCAGTGTTCTTGCCAGTAGGTTTTATGGAAGGTTCTACCGGAGTTTTCTATCGCCAGTTTGCCTTTACTATGGCTATCGCTATTGTAATTTCAGCGGTAAATGCATTAACCTTGAGTCCGGCTTTAGCGGCATTGTTTTTAAAAGATAATCATGCTGCTCATGGCGATAAGCCTGAGGCAAAAAGAGGATTTAAAGAGAAATTTTTTACCGGATTTAATAACAGTTTTAACTCCTTAACCAATCGCTATGTTGGTGGCTTAAAGTTTTTGGTTCGCCATAAATGGTTGAGCATGGGGGGATTGGCTTTAATTACTTTGGTTACCGTTTTCATGGTAAAAACTACACCTGCTGGATTTATCCCGACAGAAGATCAGGGCTTCATCGCTATTGCGGTGAACACACCATCTGGAACTTCTTTAGATGGTACGCAGAAAGTAATGACCCAGGCAGAATCTGTATTGAGTAAACTGGATGCATCAAGAGATGTAACTGCGGTGTCTGGTTTCAATTTATTAACCAACTCTACCAGTCCATCTTCTGCCGTCGTTTTCGTGTTGTTAAAACCAAATGAAGATCGGGGTGCAGTAAAAAATATCGAAGAAATTATGAATCAGGTTCGCGGCAAATTGGGCGCTATATCCGGTGGAAGTTTCTTTGTGTTCAGTTTTCCAACTGTTCCAGGCTTTAGTAATGTAGAGGCACTTGATATGGTGTTGCAAGATAAAACAGGTGGTAAACTTGATAAATTTAGTGGTATCTCGCAAACCTTTATCGGCGCATTAATGAAACGTCCTGAAATTGCAGTGGCCTTTACCAGTTTTAAAGCAGATTATCCACAATTACAATTGGATATCAATGATGAAAAGGCCGATCAGCTGGGTGTTAATGTGAAAGATATTTTGCAAAGTATGCAAACCTATTTCGGGAGTGTACAGGCATCAGATTTCAACCGTTTCGGAAAATATTACCGCGTTGTAGTACAGGCAGATGTGCAAGATCGTGCAGATCCATCTGCTATAGACCGTGTATTTGTGAAAAGCAATCGTGGTGAAATGGTTCCGATTAATACATTGGTAAAGCTTACCCGTATCTATGGTTCTGAAACGGCATCAAGATATAATCTCTTCAATTCCATTTCCATTAATGCCATTCCTAAACCTGGATTTAGTTCTGGTGATGCCATTAAAGCAATCGAAGAAGTGGCCGAGCAGCAATTGCCGGATGGTTATAGTTATGAATTCTCTGGCCAAACTCGGGAAGAGATTTCTTCTGGCGGACAGTCTACTGTGATTTTCCTACTGTGTTTGGTTTTTATTTACTTCTTACTTTCTGCACAGTACGAAAGCTACATTTTACCATTCGCAGTACTATTATCTATCCCTGCCGGAATCTTTGGTGTATTTGTAGCCATCGGCTTAACCGGAATTGTAAATAATATTTATGTACAGGTAGCCTTGATTATGTTAATTGGTTTGCTGGCCAAAAACGCGATTCTGATTGTAGAATTTGCGGTCCAGCGCCGAAAAGCAGGACAGCCTTTAGTAGCCGCTGCACTGGAAGCAGCAAAGTTAAGGTTACGCCCAATTATTATGACTTCACTCGCTTTTGTGGTTGGTTTGATCCCAATGATGGGGGCAACTGGTCCGTCTGCACAGGGGAACCACTCCATTAGTATTGGTGCTGCCGGAGGGATGGTATCTGGTGTAATATTAGGCTTATTCATTATTCCTGTATTATTCGTGATTTTCCAGGCTTTACAAGAAAAAATTTCTAAATCAAATGAGGCTGTTCACCATGAAGAGCCTGTTAAAAATGTAGTTTATGAAACGGTTTAATATCTTAAGCATCCTGCTTTTCGCAATAATCTGGAGCGGATGTTCTATTTCTCAAAACCTGGCCTTGCCAGGTGGTCTGGCACCTCAAATGTTTAGAAACCTGGTGCCTGTAGATTCTTCGAGCATTGGCAATTTGCCGCTGAAGAGCTTTATTAATGACCTTACTGTACAGAATTTAATTGATACAGCTTTGGTGCGTAATTATGATATGCAAATTGCACTGAAGAATATTGATGCTGCTGAAGTTTTATTTAAGCAATCTAAACTGGGTTACTTACCAGAATTGAAATTGCAGGTTACGGCTAGTTCCAGCCGTCCGTCTGATAACAGTTTAAACGGATTGAGCTTAAATCAATTTACAGGATCTACCCATATTGAAGATTATAATGCTAACCTGGGGGTATTCTGGGAAGCAGATATCTGGGGTAAAATTCGAAATCAGAAAGCTGGCGCTTTAGCCAGCTTCTTGCAAACCGGCGAAGCTAGAAAAGCCATTCAAACCCGTTTGGTAGCCAATGTTGCCCAAGGTTATTATAATTTATTGATGCTGGATGCACAACTCGAAATTGCCCGTAAAAATCTAAAGCTGAATGATAGTACCTTGAGGATTATCAATTTACAGTTTGATGCCGGTCAGGTTACCTCGTTAGCCATTCAACAGGCAGAAGCACAACAGTTAAATGCAGCGGGTTTGGTTCCGCGTTTAGAGCAAAATGTAGTTCTGCAAGAAAATGCCTTGAGTGTTTTAATTGGTACTTTACCTAAGTCGATTAATCGCTTAACCCGGTTAAATGACATGGCTATTCCACAAGATTTAAATGCCGGGTTTCCATCTTCTTTGTTAAGCCGCAGGCCAGATATTAAGTCTGCAGAACTGGCTCTAGATATTGCAAATGCAAGGGTAGGGGTAGCGAAAGCGAGTCTTTATCCATCTTTGGTCATTACAGCAAGCGGCGGAATCAATTCGTTTAAGGCTAGTAACTGGTTCAGTATGCCTGCATCATTATTTGGAATGGTTTCTGGTGGAGTTACCCAACCCATCTTTCAAAGGGGGCAATTAAAGTCCAACTTGGCTCTTGCAATAATCGATAGGGAGAAATCTGTAATTCAGTTTCGCCAATCGGTAATTACTGCTGTAGGCGAGGTTTCTGATGAGTTAACAAAAGTGGAGAAATTAAAAACGCAATATAGCATTGCTGAAAGGCGTGCAAAAACCTTGCAACAGGCTTCTAAAAACGCCAGTTTACTTTTCAAAAGTGGTATGGCAAATTATTTAGAGGTGATTACTGCTCAGGGTAATTTATTGCAAAGTGAATTGGAATTAACGACAATTAAAACTGAGCAACTTAATGCAGTGGTTGGTTTATATCGTTCTTTAGGGGGCGGCTGGAATTAAACTTAATTTCTATTAATTGATTTTTTAACCTGTAAGGTCTTTAAGGCTTTACAGGTTTTTTGTTTTTAAAGTTTGGCAGGGGTTTTCGCCTGTGCTGGCTGCCGAAGGGCTATTTTCTTTTCCTTCATGAAATAAAACCGAACTTTTCTATGCGTTCATGAATGCGCTCAAAATATAAAAGGTTTTAAATGAGTCAAAGCTTTGGAATTGATGTCGGCTCAAATTGTAAAGCTTTTGGATCTGCATCACAAGCATCTAATGAAACCTTGGTCCATAACGCGTATCGCGGTCGAGTTATTCAAATGTGCTATCGCTAAATTGAATGCAATTCGAATTTTTTAAATATTTTGATTAGCCTTCGATAAATCATCATCCTAGCCCCCTCAGCAAGCAATATTCACAATTATTTTGACTAGGACGCGTATGAATAAACATACATTAATCATGTTACATTGCAATAGTAAATCGATTTAAACGGGTTTGTGTAAACATTTTGATTTTTATGATAACATCTTATAAAAAATAGACAGGATGGTACAGGATGGGAGCAATTAGTTATGTATCTATATTTATTCAACCATTTAAACTAACCAGATAACCTTTAACCAAATATTTTAAATAACGTTCGCTAAACCGAATCTATGCAATAGAAATCTACTTTTCTTTCCGACTCTTATTTTACTAACCAGATCCTCGTAGAACACCGTTTTGCATACTCTTTTTTTGGCCGTTCGCATCCAATGAAATTGCTATGAGTAAAATTTTACCAAGATTTTTAATCTTCATTTTGACATTTATTTTTTTTCTGAGTAGCTGCAGGAAAAAAGAATTTGATGAATTCTACGGTCGCCCGGAAACGCTGGCAGATCCCATCTATCAACAACTTCAGGCTAAGGGGAATTTTACCCAGTTTCTAAGTTGTGTAGATAAAGCCAATTATAAAGAAACGTTAAGTACCGCCGGCTCCTGGACTGTTTTTGCGCCCACCGATGAGGCTTTCAAAATCTACATGCAAGAGAATAGCCTGACTGAAATAACTACTGACCTTGCTACTAAAATTGTGCGCTTTTCGATGATTTACGACGGTGAAAAAACGGACAGACTCAGTGATTTCTTTTCTGTTAAAGGTTTTGTAAAAAACACTGGTTTTAGAAGAAGAACGGTTTACTATGATTTCGTTTATGATGATAAAGACCTTAACGGCAATGCCATTAAAGCCATCGCTACCAATCGCAACGGCATATATTTCCCAGGAGATTTTAACAATAAGAGCGTCACCTACTTCTTCTCGCCATTTATGGGTTTCGCAGGGTTATCTGCAGCAGATTACAATTTCTTTTATCCGAATGTTTCGTATAGTGGTAGTAATGTAGCTTCAGCGCACTTAATAGCAGATCAGCAGAACATCATTGCAGAAAACGGCGTAATTCACATCATCGATAGGGTCCTTACACCGCCACTCAACATCGATCAGTATGTAAATAGTAAACCGGATTATAGCGCATTCAAAAACCTGCTTGATAAATTTGTTACTTTTAGTTTAAATGCTGAAATCTCCAATCGATATCAGGTATTAAGTGGTAAAGCCGCCAACGTTTACGTAAAAAGCTACAGCAGTCTGCTTGGATTCTCACCCAATAATGAAAACTATCTTAAAGCTGATGCAAACGATGCTCAGCAAAGTTCATATAGTATTTTAGCGCCAAACAATGCAGCAGTAGATGCTTATGCTAAAAACGTATTACTCAAATACTGGCGTAAAAGAGGTGTAAAAACCTTAAACGAACTGTATGTTGTTGCGCCTGATGTGATTAGAGATTACGTAAACTCGCATTTCTACACCACTACGGTTTGGCCAAGCAAATTTGCAATTACTCAAAATTTCCTTGGTGATGTAACCAAACAAACTACCGCTGATATTATCGACAGACAGGTACTTAGCAATGGTTTTCTTTACGGTACAAATAAAAGTCAGGAAGCAAGTGTATTCTCTACTGTTTATGGAAATATAAACCTCGATCCTGATTTCAGTATCATGAAACAAGCGCTTTTGTACTTCAACCTTCATCTTCAACTTAAAACACCTTCTATCCGGTATCTTATTGTTCCGATTCCGGATGCTACCTTAAGAAGGATGGGCTTCACTTACGATCCCTTCTTTGTTGCACAGCCTATTCGGGGCGATCTTGCTGCTTTTAGAAGAATTCTTCAAACCCATATCATTCCACTGGGTAACAGACCAGTCCCAAATTTTACTTCAGGCGCTGGAATTTTAGAAGCTTCCAATGGTGAATATATCAAATACGAAAGAGGCAGGTTACTATCAGCAGGTACACAAGATAGTGTGGCAGTAGCAAAACAAACTATTCCGGTTGATTCAGTGAGCACTACTCCCGTAAATGGAGCAGTAGTTTATGGCAAAGAAGCATTAACCTATACTGTCCTTCCGGTTGGTAAGCATATTGAAAAATATGGAAACGTACCAGCAGCCCCATATTATAACTTTTTTCAGTATTTGTTCAACAGCTTATTATATAATAAAACCACAGGGGCCATTACTGGCTTAACAGACGGTGTGAATTATACCGTTTTTGTACCTACAAATGCAGCAATTGTTGCCGCGGTTCGTGCCGGATTATTACCGGGAAATACTGCTACAGGTGTTCCGAATTTTACAGCTACAGATGGAATTTCGGTAACGCTGGTTAATAAATTTATTCAGTATCACATCATTAATAAAGCTACTGTAGTAAGTGATGGGGAAAAAATTGGTCAGTTCGAATCTTTATTGAAAGATGATAACGGTGATGCAGCTAAAATTAATGTATCTATAAATACGGTAAACGCACTGCAACTGAGAGATGTAACCGGCGCAACTGTAAATGTGTTATTAGGGGCGAATGATAGAAGTAACGTGCTATCTAACAGAACCGTAATACACCAAATTAACACTTACTTAAAATATCAATTCTAACCAAATATGACTAGAAAAATTGCATACAGTGCATTTATTGCATTGTGCTGTCTGTTGGTGTCGTCTATAACAAGCGCACAACAAATTAATTATGTAAAAGGAAGGGTAATTGATAAGAAGGATAAGCAACCTATTATTGGTGCCTCCGTGGTAATTATTGATAAAGACAGACGCGTAATTAAGGGCGTTTCTACAGATATTGATGGTAACTATTCTCTTCCTGTTGGCGATAAAACCTACCGGATTTCAGTTTCTTATATCGGGTACAAATCGAGCGCCCCGCTTTCAATAGATAAGGCAGTAATTAACTTTCAGTTAGAAGCTGCCGATAACCAAATGGATGAAGTTCAGATTGTATCCAGAGCGAAAACAGATAATGGAAGTGGAATGGCCATTGATAAAAGGGATCAAACCTCTGCAGTTTCTACTATTAACGCAAAGGAGCTCGAAGACATGCAGGCTGCTTCAATTGATCAGGCTTTACAAGGGAGATTGGCGGGTTTAGACATTGCGGCAAGTAGTGGCGATCCAGGTGCACCTATGCAGATCAGGATCCGTGGTACATCTTCTATCAACGGTGCAGTTGATCCGCTTATTGTAGTAGATGGGATGGCTTATGACATTACCATTCCTTCGGATTTTAATTTCGCTACCTCTGATGAGAATAACTACGGACAGCTTTTAAACATTGCACCTTCGGATATTAAGGAGATTAGTGTATTAAAAGATGCTGCGGCTACCGCGGTCTGGGGTTCTCGTGCGGCTAATGGCGTACTGGTAATTACCACTAAAAGAGGGACAATGGGCCCTCCAAATATATCTTACAATTTTAAAGGTTCGTATTCCAAGCAGCCGAGCGCCATCCCCATGTTAAATGGTAACCAATATTCTTCCTTAATTCTGGAAGAGTTTTATAATGCAGGGCGACAATTTTCTACTTCTGATTTTGCGAAACAATTTCAGTACGACCAAAATGATCCCTACAATTATTACAACTATAGCAATAACACCAACTGGTTAGAAGCCATTACAAGGGTGGGGTATCTTCAAGATCACAATTTATCCATTTCGGGTGGTGGAGAAAAGGCAGTATACCGCGCCTCTGTAAATTATTTTAACCAGAATGGAACAACTATAGGTACAAGCTTAGCTCGTTTAAGTGCCAGGGTAAACCTGGATTATACCGTTTCCACAAAAATTCGCTTTAGTGCAGATATTGCTTATACCCATATTGATAATCAAAGTTTATATCCAAGTGGCTCAAGAGATGCCAATGTGAGGGATGTAGCCTATACCAAAATGCCAAACCAGGCGGTTTATGAGTACGATGAATATGGAAATTTAACTTCTAATTATTTTAGTCCGCCTAATACCGCGCAAGGAAGCTTTCTTTACGATTTTTCCAATTCAAGGGTAGGTGGTACTTATAATCCCTTGGCTATGGCTATCGCTGCCAGCAATAAACAACTGGGAGAACGGATAATTCCAAAATTCAGCTTACAATATGTCATCATTCCGGAAAGGCTGAGGTTAAATGCCAATTTCCAGGCAGATATTAACAATACTAAGGTGAAGAAATTCTTACCACAAGTAGCTACCGGAAGACCATTTTCTGAAGCCATTGTAAATTATGCAGGCGATTCTGACGGCGATTCTTTTACCATGGCAACCAATATGACGCTTTCTTATACACCTGAATTGGGTAATAAACATAACTTAGTGGCATTTGCAAGGTTTGATAGTTACGATAGCCGTAGAACCGGGCAGGGAATGTTTGCCAGCAACACGGCATCTTCTTTCCTTTCCGATCCATCTATTGAAGGTAGGACTAACCAAACGGGTTCAGCATATTCTTCTTATGCACAAACCCGTACAGTTGGTCTATTGCTAAATGCCCAGTATAAATTTTTAGACCGATACATTTTTAATGCTGGTGTAAGGGGTGATGGGAATTCTAAATTTGGCCCGAATAACCGTTACGGTCTATTCCCTTCTGCTTCCGTAAGATGGAGGGTTTCCGGAGAACCGTTTATGAAAAATACGACTAACTATATCGATGACTTAAGTTTTAGAGCAAGTTATGGTGTAGTGGGTAATGCGCCTAAAAATGATTATTCCTATTTCAACACCTACCAGAATTATGGTTTTAGTTACCTCGGTTCTTCTGGCGTATTCCCATCTAATATCGAATTATCAGATTTGCGTTGGGAAAAAGTTACACAATCAAACGTTGGTTTAACGCTTGTGCTACTAAAGAACAGGCTAAACATGGATGTTGATGTTTATCGCAAGCGAACTACTGATCTTTTTTATCAGGATTTAGCCATTCCAACCTACAATGGATTCTCAACGCTGGATATTAATGGCGGTACAATGGATAATCAGGGATGGGAGTTCAGTTTGTTTTATACAGCTGTAAAAAGTAAAAAGCTTCGTTTAGATTTCAATTTTAACATTTCTCATAACCAGAACTTAATTCGTGAGGTATCGCCATTGGTGCGAAGGGAAAGTAATTCAGCTGTTCTACAAAACAATGTTTTCAAAGTTTACCTGCAGGAGAATAATCCATTCGGTTCATTCTACGGCTTCAAATTTAAAGGTGTTTACAAAGACAGAAATTCAACCATTGCGCTTGATGAAAATGGCAATCAGATTATTGGCCCCAACGGACAGCAAATCTTCATGCGTTTCGGCTATCCATCAATAGATTATGTTTTTCAACCTGGAGATTCCATGTATGAAGACATTAACCACGATGGAAATATCGATTACAAAGATGTCGTCTATCTTGGTAACGGTAATCCTAACTTAACCGGTGGCTTTGGAACCGCAATTACTTTCAATGGAAATCTTCGTTTAGGGGTCAACTTCACCTATAGAACAGGTTACCAGATTATCAACGGTACCAAAATAAGTACCACCAATATGTATGGTTTTAGTAACCAGAGTACAGCGGTATTACGCCGTTGGAAAGCTGAGGGTGATGTAACCGATATGCCGCGGGCAACCTATGCAACTGGTTATAACTATCTGGGTTCTGACCGCTATGTAGAAGATGGCTCATACCTTCGTTTGAGAAGTGTTACCCTAAAATATGATGTGAATAAAGATTTCCTGAAACGCATTGGTTTAAAAGGTTTGAGTGCCAATGTAACCATGGAAAACATTCTTACTTTCACCAAATATACCGGTCAGGATCCTGAAGTTCCGGTAAGGTTATCGACGTTTTCTACCGTAGTGGATAACTCGACCACGCCTCCAATCAAAACAATCACACTCGGTTTAACTGCTAATTTTTAACCTGCCAACATGAAAAAAAAGATATATAGTGTTGCGGTAGTCATGGTATTGATCATGTCTAGCTCATGCAAAAAATGGTTGGATACCCAGCCCCGCGACGGAATTACGCGACAACGATTTTGGAAAACTAAAGAGGATGTTCAGGCAGCTGTTTCAGGTTGTTATGCTTCATTATTAGCGCCCCCGCCGGGTGTGAACGACAGGGCTTTGACCGAATACATCTTTACGTTTGGAGAGATTCGTGCAGATATGATTGATCCGGGACCAGGTGCGGTTAACGACGAGCTTGATATCTTTAACGTAAATATCACATCGAGTAACAGTTTAAGCAGATGGATTGCATTTTACCGCACCATCAATTATTGTAATACTGTGCTGGATAATGCACCCGCAGTTAGGGATGTAGACCCAACATTAACCGTTGAACAGCTTAACGCCAGTATGGCGGAAGCATTAACCCTTAGGAGTATGATGTACTTCTATTTGGTTAAAACCTTTAGAGATGTGCCGCTAAAATTGACTGCCACCACCAGGGATACAGATTTACAAAGTCTACCTAAAACACCTGCTGCGGCAATATTGGCACAAATAGTTAGCGATCTTAAACAGGCAGAAGCCAATGCGGTAGTCAGTTATGGAAATACAAAAAGTAATAAAGGACGGGTAACAAAATTTACCGTAAATGCGCTTTTAGCTGATGTTTACCTCTGGATGGACAATTATGAAGGCTGTATTGCGGAATGCAATAAAGTAATTAATTCACAACTGTTTGCCATGCAGCCTGCAAGTTCAACATGGTATTCGAATGTATTTTTTAATGGAAGCTCAACAGAAACCATTTTCGAATTTGCTAATGGGACATCTGTGAGTAATGTATTTTTTAATCTATTGGTTTTACAACGCAAGAGGTACACCGCATCTGCTTATGTTCCACAAGAAGTATTTATTGCAGATGACGTGGACCCTGACCGGAACTTTGATATTCGTGCTGATGAATTTTACAGAGCGAATGATCTGACTATTATAAAATGGGGCGCACAAAACCCTTCTTTTATAAACTGGCAGGCCTACCGGATTACAGATGTACTGCTCCTGAAAGCAGAAGCCCTTGCAGAAACCAATGCCGGAGCAGAGGCATTAGCCATAATTGAAAACATCAGGCTGAGAAGGAATGCAGTAGCAGCAACTGCACAAACAGTAGATCCGGGAGATAAAGATGCCATTACAGATTACATCTTGGCAGAACGTGCACGTGAGTTTGCTTTCGAAGGAAAACGTTGGTTTGATATCCTTCGGGTGGCCAAACGCAATAACTACAGGAGATTATCATTACTCACCAGTATCATTTCAGAAACAGTGTCGCCTGCTTCACAACAGTCTGCCATTACAAAATTTCAGGATATTAACAGTCATTACTTTCCAATAAGCGATTCAGAACTTTTTGCTGATCCTCAATTGATTCAGAATCCATTTTATACCAAATAATTAGCATGATGAAAAATAATTTTAATGTTCGCGGGCTGGCCATTATGGTGGTAATGCTGGCCTTTATATTTGTATTTATAAATGCTTGTAAAAGGGAATCGTTTACATTGGCCACAACTGATGACGTAAATATTACCGGCTATCTGGATCGCTACCCGGAGCAATTCTCTTTGTTAAAAGAGGTGATAACCAAATCTGCATCTACCGGATTTCTCGGTGCATATGGCAAATACACATTTTTCGCTCCAGATAATGTGGCGGTAACTGCCTGGCTAAAATCAAAGGGAAAAGCAGCTGTTTCAGAGTTAACTGTAGAAGAAGCCAAAAATATGATTAGGTTTCATTTACTGGCAGACACGCTGGCAACCAATAAATTTACAGATGGTAAATTGCCACAAATAACTTTATACGGTCAGTACCTTCAAACAGGGGCAGTAAATCAGGCTGGTGTGAGTAGCTATATCGTAAATAAACTCGCTAAAATTACCAAGTCGAATATAAGGGTAGGAAACGGCATTATCCATGTGCTCGATCATGTATTGAATCCTGCCACACTTACCTTGGCTAAGAGTATTGAAGCCAACCAACGCTACACTTACTTTACGCAAGCACTGAAAGAAACAGGCTTTTACGACTCTCTAAATGTGGAGGGCGCTGCTGCTAAAGACACTACCCGCAGATTTCAAACTGTAATTATGGAATCAGATTCTGCACTTAAAGCTGCAGGTTTCAGCACGTATTCAAGTTTCAGAAGTCGGTATTCAAGAACAGGAAACCCACAAAGTAAGGCAGATAGTTTATGGTTGTATATGGCTTACCATATATCTCCAGGTCCATCTTACGTTCCTGATATCATTACCACACCCGCCATTTACTCTCTTGCACCAAGAGAAGTAATCACGACCAAATTCTCAGGGCAAAAGGTTTTGCTAAATGAGGATGAATTTAATGGAGTAGTAGAACCTGGTGTAGAAATTAACAGGTCTTTTAGCGATGTAACGGCATCAAACGGCGTGTTGCATGAAGTGAAGAAGCCTTTTGCAATTAAAGTGAGAGTACAATCGGCAGTATTTTTTGATGTAGGAGATCAACCTGAATTAAGGGCAAACCCAAGGTGGAGAGGTTCATCAGCAGTAAGTATTCCATTATACGCTAACGGAATAAGTAATTTAAGTGGACTTATCTTTAATGATCCTTCTAAATTGACCACGCCTGAAAATTATGATTACGTTACTGTTCCAAATGCTACGCGAAAATATAACGCAAACGATTATTTAAACCTGTCGATGGGGGCAAACGTGCAACGCGCACAATGGATTGAGTTGCGAACACCAATGTTGGTAAAAGGAAGGTACAGAATATGGATATGTTATGCGCAGAACGGAAATGCACCTGTTTTTCAGGTCGGGGTAGATGTAGGTAGATCAGGAGAACAAATCTTACCAAACCTGGTCGATTTTAGACAACTATTGAGCGTTTCAGGTGTAACATCAGCCACATCTTCATTGGCCTCAGCAGATCCGCTGATGTTAACCAATGGTTTTAAGCGATATATGGCTACCACAGCAAACTTCCAGGGTACCCTTCGCGGTGAGCAACAAATTACCGGTACCGGATGGGATCAAATGGTTGGCCGTTTGGCTGGAACAGCTGATATACAAACAACAGACAGGCATTGGATCAGACTAAGCATTGTTGGCGGTGGTAATTCCAATAGTGCAACCTGGCTGGATATGATTCATTTCATTCCGATAGACGATGATCAGAATTATCCTCGTTTTTCAACATCAGGAACTGCATTTAAGCGACCATAACATCTTTGCCGGAGCTCGTCTCCGGCATCACTTAATCTAACCATAAAGAAAATCCTAAATGAAAAAAAATATACGAAATATCTTACTGTTACTTGGTGCTTTAGTTGCGCTACACGGCTGTAAAGATAAGATGGATGAGCATATAGAAATCGTTAATGTAGACAACACGGTTGATGTGTTCCAAAAGTTATCAGCGCAACCCAATCTCAGTAAGTTTAGTGATTTCCTGAGAAGTACAGGCTATGACCAGTTACTAAGTTCCTCACAAAATTATTCTGTTTGGGCACCTACAAACGACGCGCTTGCAGGTTTAGACGCGGCCATAGTTGCTGATCCGGTGCGGCTTAAAGATTTTGTAGCAAATCACATTGCTTTAACCACCATTACCGCACCAAAAACACTCACCGATACCGTAAAAGTGGCGCTATTGAATAAAAAATTTGCCACCATTATTGGCGATAAATACGAGGATGCTACTGTTTCTGGCAAAGGCCAGTTTGTTAAAAATGGTGTTGTTTACGCGATAAACCAGGCGGTGCCAAGCCGGTTAAATATTTGGGAATACATGCTGAATAGCACCGATGCTCCTGCACAAACAGCTTACATCAGCACAGTTACTTCTTTCGTAGTGGATACTGCAAATGCCACGATTATTGGGTATAACACTACAGGAGCACCTATTTTTGCACCTAACCCGCCGCTGGTTTCCCGAAATGCATACTGGAATAGCGTTGCTGATTTGAGAGTAGAAAATCAGCAGTATACCTTTTTTATGCTTCAGGATGCTGCTTTTAACAGCGAAACGGCCAAGCTTACGCCATACTTCTCTGTAGTGGATAAATTTGCATTGGTGCGAGATTTTACGGTAAAGGGTTTAATTACACCAGATAAATTGCCAGACACCTTATTGTCTCTGCGGGGAGTTAAAATTCCGATTTCAAAATCTGCAATAGTGAAGTCTTACCGTGCCAGTAATGGAATTGTATACGTGATGAGTGCGCTACCATTCAGGCTGAAAGATAAAGTGCCAACATTCAAGATTGAAGGCGAAAACCCAACAAATTTTAGGGCAGACAGAACCGGAAACACTTTTTACAGGCTTAAACTAGATAATAACAATATTCCTTACCGGGATATTGAAGTTTACAATCATGGGGTATCCGATTACTACATCCGCTATCAAAGAAGTGGAGTACCTTTAGTAAAGTACAAGGTTTATGCCCGTGCAGTTTCCGGTGCTGCCGGAGATTCGCAAGTGTTGGCTTTCACCCAGCGATATTTCATTTTTAATCCGCTCACCTCTACTGTTGAGGCACCAGTTTATGATCTTTTTGCCACGCAACTGGTAAGCCCCTTAAACTACAATGAAGTTTATTTAGGCGACTATTCTCCTAAACAATACGGCCTTTTGGATCTGAGACTTACTTCGGCTACCAGCACATCAATTAACGTAAATACGCTCATACTGGATTATTTAAGATTTGAACCTATTCTTCCATAAGCAAATAATTCTGAAATAAAATTGACTATGTATCATTTTACCACTATAAAAAAAGGATTATCATTGGCCTTATTCGGTTTAATGTATGCTGCTGCGGCAATCGCACAGCAAACCGATACCATCGCTACAGACTCCAGCAAATACAGCACCGATACCACAACGGTAAAAATACGGCAGAAAAAACTGGTTGGTCAAAAGATTACAGGAACCGTTGTAGATGGCTATACCAATAAAGCCATTGTTGGGGCAAAGCTTACCGTAACTGATTTTTCTGGCGCTTTAACTGATGATAAAGGCAGATTCTCTATCGTTGTACCGAACTTAAACTCAGCCATTTTAATTAGTAATTCCGGTTATCATACCAAGATGCTGGCGGTTCACGCTGGTAAAATGGCTGTAATTAAAATATATCCTACAGAATATAACTCGCTATTTACAGAGGTAGTGTTGCCATCAGGTACACAAAATCTGGCCCGTACCTCGTCAGCCATTTCAACAGCCAACCCAAAAGGTGGCTGGAGCAACAATGGTGAAACCATGGATAGCTATTTACAGGGCAGAATGGCTGGGGTAAATTCCATTAGAAGATCTGGTACGCCAGGCATTGGTGCAGATCTTTTCGTTCGTGGTTTTACTTCACTTTATGGAACCAATCAACCCCTCTATGTGGTAGATGGGATGATCTATGATGCAAATTCTTATGGATCATCGCTTACGGCAGGACATCGCAACAATCCATTGCAATTTATTGATGTACGGGATATCGAAAGCATTACTTTAATTAAAGATGCTGCGGCTGCAACAGTATATGGTACCAAAGCTGCTAATGGCGTAATGGTGATTACCACTAACCATGCGCAGGATCTGGCTACCCAAATTGATTTTTCGGCTTACAGCAGTATGAATCTGGTTCCGCGCCAGCTCTCTGTAATGAATAGCGGGGATTTCAGAACTTACCTGTCTGATGTATTACAAAGCCAGGGTTTAAGCAGCGATGCAATTGCTGCACTACCTTTCATGAATGATGACCAAAACCCGGCTACTAATCCATTGTATCCTGTTTATCATCAAAATACAGACTGGCAAAAAGAAGTTTTCAAACGCAGTTTTGATCAGAATTATTTCTTAAAGGTAAGTGGGGGAGATAACATCGCAAAGTATGCCTTATCGGCAGGTTACTCCAAAGACAAAGGGATTATCGATTCTACCAACAATGTGAACTATCACATGCGTTTCAACAGTGATTTAAACCTGACGAAAAAACTGCAGGCCAATACCAATCTATCTTTCAGCTATACCGAACAGGCACTGAAAGACCAGGGGATTGCTCCACGTACTAATCCAATCTTCCTTTCTCTGGTTAAAGCACCTTTTCTGGCAAGAAACGAAATTAGCGGCACCGGAGCCGTTTCGCCAAATCTTGCCGATGCAGATACGCTCGGTGTGAGTAATCCACGGGCTTTAATTGAGAAAGGATTGAACCAGAAAAAAGCCTATCGTATTTTTGGAAATATCAACTTCAATTATCAATTATCCAAAAGCATTACGCTTTCCAATTTAACGGGACTTGCTTACGATAAAACACAGGAAACACTGTTCATTCCTAGAAAAGGCGTTACAAATGAAGTGCTGGATAATACCATTGGTGATAGTAAATTGGGTTCTCAGGTAATCAGGTATTCAAATGTTTTCAATGATTTGCGTTTTGCATATAATCAAACATTTGCTAAAAACCACCATTTAAATATCAAATTGGGCTCACGTTACTCACAGAGTTCAAGCGAGCAGGATTTCGCCATTGGGTACAATTCTGCAACTGATGTATTAATTAGTATCGGGAACAGTAATGCCTCATTGCGTTCGTTTGGTGGTGATATCGGCAACTGGAATTCATTAAATACCTATTTCACTACAGATTATAATTACAAGGATAAATACTACCTCAATTTTGCATTCGCTATAGATGCTTCTTCCCGTTTTGGCAGAAGAGATGGTGCTTCTACCATCAGCTACTCTAAAGGAGATTTAAGTATTGTTGGTGGCAGAACGGCTGTGCTGCCAGCCATTAGTGGTGCCTGGTTAGTTTCTTCAGAAGATTTTATGAAGGGTTATAAAGAGGTTGGTTTATTGAAATTACGCATGAGTTACGGTTTAGTAGGTAATGATGATATAGGCAATTACAACAATAGGCAATACTACGTTTCTCAGAATTTACTTGGTTTACAAGGCCTGGTGCGCGGAAATATTGCCAATCCAAACATTCAATGGGAACAGGTAGCCAAATTTAATACTGGTGTAGATGCTTCATTTTTTAACGAACGTTTAAACTTAAGTTTGGATTACTATACGCATACGACCACCAAAATGCTCGCTTACATTCCTGTCACTGCTGTTGGAGGCATCGATTCATACATCGATAACCAGGGAGGAATGAAAACCTCGGGGCTCGACTTTGCTTTAAATGGTCGTATTCTTAACAAAACCTTTAAATGGGATTTAGGCATAAACCTCGGTACTTATAAAAATAAAATTCAGGATTTACCTGAAGGAAACGATATTTTAACTACTTACGCTGATGGCACTTACCTCACCCGGATTGGTCAGGCCGCTAATTTATTTTATGGTCAAAGAACAAACGGAGTCTATTCAACAGATGCCGAAGCGGCTGCAGCTGGATTGTCAATCGTAAACAGTGCTGGCGTTACGCTTCCATTTAAGGGTGGCGACGTACGCTTTGTAGATACCAATGGCGATAAAATTATTAATAGTGCAGATCGCGTGGTGATTGGTAATCCAAATCCTGATCTTTTCGGGAGTTTCAACAATACTTTCGGTTACAAAAATTGGTCGCTTGATCTGTTAGTATCCTTTGTATTAGGAAATGATGTTTACAACTACACCCGTTCAGTGCTGGAATCTGGCGATGCTTATTACAACCAATCCAACATCATCAGAAACCGCTGGAAAGGCGAGGGGCAGGTAACCAATGTACCTAAAGCCAGCTTTGGCGATCCAATGGGGAATGCGCAATTCTCTGACCGATGGATGGAAGATGGTTCTTACCTACGCCTCCGTTCTGTAAATCTAACCTATAATGTGCCTTTAAAAACCAAGGCCATTAAGTACGCAAAAATCTATGCTACCGGGAATAACCTCTTAACGTTTACCAACTATTTAGGTTACGACCCGGAGTTTAGTGCCAACGGAAGTGTTTTTACCCAGGGCGTTGATACCACACTTGAACCACAATTCAGATCGGTACAATTAGGGGTTAGAATTGGTTTATAATTGATATTTGATAAAACGATGAAGATGGATTTTAATAAAAAAGTTGTCGCCATATTTACAGTAGCCATACTTGCAACAAGTTCATGGTCTTGCAAAAAAATAATTGATGAAGTGCCGGAAGATAAACTGGATATTACCAATGCCTACCGGAATGTGGCAGATGCTGATGCAGCAGTGATCGGCCTGTATGGCCAGTTTTTAAGCCTGGAAAAAACGTATATTTTACAAAATGAATTGCGGGCAGATTTGGTGGATGTAACCGCAAATGCCGATCCTTATCTAAAACAGCTGGCTAATCATACTACCACTAAGGATAATCCGTATATCGATCCAAGACCGTATTACAAAGTGATTTTAAATTGTAACGATATCCTTAAAAACTTTAAAATCATGGCTGATAATTTCCGCATGAGTAAGGATGATTACAACAAACACTATGCTGATGTGGGCGCTTTAAGAAGCTGGATTTACCTGCAACTGGGTATTCAGTATGGAAGCATTCCCTACATCACAGAACCGATAGAGAATGTTGATGATATTAAAAACCTCAGCACTTATCCCCGCATACCTTTCGATGAGTTGCTAACGCGGTTGATTGATTTTACCGAAAAGCTACCCTACAAGGAAGTTTATGCCTATCCGTCGGGTAATCCTTTAGTCATTACGATTGATGGAAATAACACGCAAAAAATATTTATCTGCAAACCTTTTGTACTGGGTGATTTGTATTTGTGGAATAATAATTATGTTAAGGCTGCAGAAAATTACCATAAAATAATGAATGTGGAGAACGATAATACCAATATTAATTTGGCTTTTGATGCTTACAAAGTTGGTTATTACCTTAATTCTTCATATAACGATCAGTCAGTTAGATACGGAAGATCTCAGGATGAAAGTACCCTCCTTTATGATCAGGGTTGGAAAACCATGTTCAGTTCTCCAAACACCGGAAACGTTTGGAACATGGAGTTTTTATGGGGAATCCCTTACAGTTCGAGTTTCAAACCAGGGAACCCGATGATTGAATTCTGCTCACCGATTTATGGAAAATATTTAATTAAGCCTTCGAATGCGGCTATAGATAACTGGAATGCACAAAGGCAATACAATGGAATTCCTTATGATGCCAGGGGTCGTTTATCGTATGAAACCACTACCTCCGGACCAGCGATCACCAAGTTGACCGATAATCTAGTTCCGGTTTCTAATTTAAATAAAGGAGGCAAATGGGGTATTTATCGCGCAGCATTATTACATTTAAGAATGTCTGAAGCAGCTAATCGCGATGGAAAAGGTAAATTGGGTTGGGCCTTCTTAAATATTGGTATCGCCAATACTTTTTATGTAGGCACCAGAACTGCTGCCGGAGCTGCAGCGCCTGTATCTTTCGAAGAAATTAATACCATGGCTTCACCTTATGCTTTTCCTTTCAATTTCGATGCCCGATTTAATGGCGATTACAGAAGTGCATGGTACCGGAATACCGGGATCAGAAACCGTGCTGGGGTGACGGCTTTAAATGTTAGTTTCCAGACAGATATGATTGGCTTAGAAGGTAAACTGATTGACGAAGCCGCTTTAGAACTCGCTTTTGAAGGAAACCGCTGGCCAGATTTACTGCGCATTGCCCGCAGACAAAATAATCCGGCTTTCCTTGCAGAACGGGTTTATCAGAAATTATTAAAAGATGGAGACCCCAATGCAGCTACGGCAAGAGCAAAGCTGATGAATCCAGACAACTGGTACTTGCCATTTGAATGGAAATAACAATCATTAAAAGCTTTTATCCAACTAAAAAGGATGGAAGCTTTTTTGTTACAAAGCTGACTTGTGGTTACAGATCGTTATTTTTAAATTTATTATCAAAATCATGATGAAAAAGTTTTCGCCCTTTCTACTGGTATTGCTTTTAATTTTTTCCTGCAAAAAGGATAAAAGCGATGATTCAATAAGCTATTTAAGTGGGAGATGGGCTACCGGTGGTTATGATTTTGAACTGTACGATGCTTCTGGAATGGTATTGTCTCACAGCGTAGCCGATGCAATAAAAACTTACTGGACATTTGAAAAATCTCAGCTGACATTAAGTTATGTGCTGAAACCCGATGTGATCACCTCTGGGTACAAAGTGCTGGATAAAGCAACTGAAAAGCGTTTGCTGATTGATAATTCCAATATTACCGGTCAAACAGAATGGAAAATAGAAGCACAAACCGATCAGTTGATTAAAATAAGTACAGCAATTACTGATCCCGCCCTTCTCCATTCTACAGCTTTTAGGACCGCTGTAAGAGGAGTGAAGACTATTTATTTAGTTCGTGAAAAGTAGTGGGGGTAATGGATGATCGATGCAGACTTACAGGATACCACAGGATGCATTTGAAGCCTACATTGAAGATATTTGAACCTAATCGGATCGAAAACCGTTTTGGAACCAAATATTAATCATCATTATCAATCTTGTTTATTGCTTAGTTAACAGTTACTCTGAACTCAATATAAGCGCTAACCAAACCTGCATGCACCATTTATGAAAAAACTTTTTGCCCTCTTTTTAATCCTGATCTCTTTAAACGCAGTGAATGCTCAGGAATACGACATTACTAAATTTGGAATAAGGCAGGATAGTACTCTTCTGCAAACCAAAGCCATTCAAAAAGTAATTGATCAGGCTTTTGCTAAAGGCGGGGGAACCATCGTAATTCCAAAGGGTACTTATTTAAGCGGTGCACTTTTTTTTAAGAAGAAAACAAACTTATTGCTTCAGGATGGTGCGGTACTTAAAGGATCTGATGAGATTAAGAACTATCCACTTATTCCATCCCGCATGGAAGGCCAGAGTCTTGATTATTATGCCGCCTTGGTCAATGCATATAGTGTAGATGGGTTTAGCATCACTGGCCCGGGAACCATCAACGGGAATGGTTTGAAGTTCTGGAAAACATTCTGGACGCATCGTGAAGACATGAAAAAGATTGGGAAAAACGCTACTAATCTGGAGGTGAGCAGACCCAGGTTGATCTTTATCTGGAAGAGTGATCACGTTAAAATTCAGAATATAAAGCTTTGCAACGCTGGTTTCTGGACTACTCATTTGTATCAGTGCAATGATGTGCTAATTGATCATGCAGATATCCGTTCGCCATTTAAACCTGTAAAAGCACCAAGTACAGACGGTGTCGATATCGATGTGTGTAAAAGGGTAACCATCACCAACTGTTACATTTCTGTAAATGATGATGCAATTGTAATCAAAGGAGGGAAAGGACCAACAGCACACAAATTACCACAGAATGGCATTGTAGAAGATGTGCTGATTGAAAACTGTACTTTCGGTCCGGCTCATGCTACACTTACACTCGGAAGCGAAAGCATCCATGCTAAAAACATCACCATGCGGAATTGTGTGGTAAATAATACCTGTCCGATTTTGAAATTTAAGATGCGTGGCGATACGTTTCAGTTGTTTGAGAACATCACTGTAGATAATATTACCGGAAGCAGCGGTGCTGTGATCGATTTAAACCCCTGGAGTCAGTTTTTTAACCTGGCCGGGAGCAAGGAAAAACCCTTCGGAATCATCAAAAACATCACGATGTCCAACATTAAAGTAACCAGCACGAAGTTTGGCGAAATGCAGGGCAATCCGCTAGATCAGCTCAAGAATTTCACATTTAAAAACGTAGAAGTAACTACCGAAAAGCCCACGCTCATTAATAAATATGAAGAGGTGAAGTTTGAAAACGTGATGGTTAATGGGAAGGTTCTGGAGGTGGTAAGGTAGAGACGTTTTCGTTTTTCGTTTAGCGTTATTGTTCTTGTTGTGGTCACTGTGTTCAACATCTCGCTATTTCCACCTTGCATCCGGCCTAGGAAATGATGGAAGGAGAAAACGTTAAAGCTTCAACCACAATCTTTCAACCCCCCACAACCCAAGGCAGCGCGTCCTCTCCCGATTCTTCATCGGGTGCTTGTGCTGCCGAAATAATGCTTTAACGATTTTATCCGACATCAGGTCCAAGCCTTGATTGTTTGGTTCTTTATTATCAAGAATAAAGAACAAGCCCTTCGGCGGCTAGCCGAGGCGAGGCTGCGCAGCGGGAAGAGATTATAGCAGGTGATGACACCAACCGATAGATGAATGGTACAAAAAAATGTCTTTTACGCTTCGATTTAAAAGGATTCTATTTTGTCCTGGCCGGACGGGCCTTTTTTCTTTTGACAGCAAAAGAAACAAAACTGCCGGCTCGCAATTTTTCTGTTAAAGTTAGTGAGTAGGCTTGGACAGTGCCATCCCAAAAAATTGACCATGCCGGTCTAAGCGCAGAACGAAGAAACGGTGGTTTGGCCTTGCCAGGTGGCTATAGCGATCGTATTTCTCCTTCCTTTTTCAAAAAAATGATGCACTCGCTATTGCCACCCTGCTATCCGGCCTAGGAAATGATGGAAGGAGAAAACGTTTAAAGCTTCTTCCACAATTTTTCATACCCCCACGATCCCAAGGCAGCGCGTTCTCTCCCGATTTTTCATCGGGTGCTCGTGCTGCCGAAATAAAGCTTTAACGATTTTATCCGACATCAGGTCCAAGCCTTGGGTTTTGCTTCTTTTTGCCAAGAAAAAGAAGATAGCCCTTCGGCGGCTAGCCGAGGCAAGGCAGCGCAGCGGGGAAAAGTTTTCATCAGGTGATGACACCAGCCGATAGATGAATGGTGCAAAAAAAAATGTCTTTTACGCTTCGATTTAAAAGGATTCTATTTTGTCCTGGCCGGACGGGCCTTTTTTCTTTTGACAGCAAAAGAAACAAAACTGCCGGCTCGCAATTTTTTTATTCAAGTCAGTAGATAGGCTAGGTCAGTGCCATCCCAAAAAATTGACCATGCCGGTCTAAAAGCAGAACGAAGAAACTGTGGTTTGGCCTTGTTAGGTGGTGATAGCGACCGTCGTTCTTGTCGTGATAAATCTAAGTCTGCATCCTAATTCTCATCATGCTATTTCCACCTCGCTATCCGGCCTCGGAAATGATGGAAGGAGAAAACGTTTAAAGCTTCAACCACAATCTTTCAACCCCTCACAACCCAAGGCAGCGCGTCCTCTCCCGATTCTTCATCGGGTGCTTGTGCTGCCGAAATAATGCTTTAACGATTTTATCCGACATCAGGTCCAAGCCTTGATTGTTTGGTTCTTTATTATCGAGAATAAAGAACAAGCACTTCGGCGGCTAGCCGAGGCAAGGCAGCGCAGAAAAGTTTTCAGCAGGTGATGACACCAGCTGATGGATGAATGGTGCAAAAAAAATGTCTTTTACGCTTCGATTTAAAAGAATTCTATTGTGTCCTGGCCGGACGGGCCTTTTTTCTTTTGACAGCAAAAGAAACAAAACTGCCGGCTCGCAATTTTTTTATTCAAGTCAGTAGATAGGCTAGGTCAGTGCCATCCCAAAAAATTGACCATGCCGGTCTAAGAGCAGAACGAAGGGAACGGTGGTTTGGCCTTGTTGGATAGTGATAGCGATCGTCGTTCTTGTTGTTATAAATCTAAGTCTGCATCCTAATTTTCATCATGCGATTTCCACCTTGCATCCGGCCTAGGAGATGATGGAAGGAGAAGACGTTTAAAGCTTCTCCCACAATCTTTCAACATACCACTACCCGAGGCAGCGCGTTCTCTCCCGATTCTTCATCAGGTGCTTGTGCTGCCGAAACAAAGCTTTAACGAATTTATCCGACATCAGTTCCAAGCCTTGATTGTTTGGTTCTTTATTATCAAGAATAAAGAACAAGCCCTTCGGCGGCTAGCCGAGGCAAGGCAGCGCAGCGGGGAAAAGTTTTCAGCAGGTGATGACACCAGCCGATAAATGAATGCTACAACTAAAATTTATTTACGCTTTGATTTAAAAGGATTCTATTTTGTCCTGGCCGGACGGGCCTTTTTTCTTTTGACAGCAAAAGAAACAAAACTGCCGGCTCGCAATTTTTTTATTCAAGTCAGTAGATAGGCTAGGTCAGTGCCATCCCAAAAATTGACCATGCCGGTCTAAGAGCAGAACGAAGAAACGGTGGTTTAGCCTTGTTAGATAGTGATAGCGATCGTCGTTCTTGTTGTTATAAATCTAAGTCTGCATCAAAATTCTCATCATGCTATTTCCACCTTGCATCCGGCCTCGGAAATGATGAAGGAGAAAACGTTTAAGGCTTAAATCACGTTCTTTCATACCCCACGATCCAAGGCAGCGCGTCCTCTCCCGATTTTTCATAGGGTGCTTGTGCTGCCGCCCTCAAAGCTTTAACGATTTTATCCGACATCAGTTCCAAGCCTTGAGTTATTCATATGTTGTTTCTTCAATGGAGATTGCTTCGTCGGCTGAATAGCCTCCTCGCAAGGACGATTCCATTATGAATTTTAGTGAGAAAGATCCTGAATCAAGTTCAAGAAGACTGTTCTGCAGGGTTTTTCTACTTTGGTCTTTCCGCTTTTAGCTTTAGTCTTTTAGCTTTAATCCTTGTTCCTTGCTCCTTCATCCTTATTCCCTCATCTCCCTTTTCCAAACCTTAACCTGATCCAGAACTACACCCTCATCCAAAGCCTTGATGGAAATAACATGTGAACCACCTTTTTTCAATAACGCTGCATTGGTAATCCTAATCGCCTGATTGCGCAATACATTCACCTTCCATTCCTCACTTCGGTCTACCGTACGATAATCCACAACCTGTAATGGCTTTCCATCGATAGAAATTTCATAACGGATGAATTCTCCATCAACCGGATGGTTTGGGGCCAAATTTAATTCGATATCAATCACAGTAGAAGGGAGGTTTTTAAACGCATAAGATACCGTACTTCCTTTTTTCAAACTGATGGCGCGGCTGTTATAACCTAAGCCATGGCTAATAGGCTTAGCACCTTTAAACGAGGAATATTCCAAACCGTTAAATACCCTAAATGGTTTTTTATCTTCAGCCATTGGCGTTTTTGCAACCGTACGCGGTACTTTCTGAAAGATTGTTAAATCCCTTGGTTGTGCATTCATCATATTTTTCCATTTGCCATTTCCCAAGGCATTATACTTCGCAGTGAGCTTCTCAATCGCCTCAAACGCATCATCGCTTTTCGCCCAGGGCGCAACGCCATGTCTCGCCAGCTGACCATACAAGTGTTTTTTATTCATCTCTGATGCAGCCCTTACCGGATATGCTATAAGCTCAAACCAGGCATCTTGTTTTTCAGGCTTAATAAGCTTTGAAAGCTCAATTACTTTGTTTGATAACACCTCATATTCTGTAATTCTCGTTTTTATTTCCTGTTGAGTCCATGGCAAATCTGCTACTTCTTTAAATTTAGCATCTTTCTCTTCAGTTCTGGTATTCGCCATAAACTCGGGTTTCCGGATGTACGCAAGGCGATAATATTCATTCATCACGGAAAGAAGTTCTGGAGCATTGTTGGCTCCAAATTCCCTGCTTAGCCAATTTTGTAAATGCGCGTCGAGGCCTTGTTTGTTGTCTTTAACCTGATCAATATTCCAGGCCATATCTAAAAATAACTCTGTCAGGTATTCTGCCGGCTTGATATCCCCAACATTCAGCATCCAGATGTCTTTCGCACCTTTATCATAAGCCATTTTCATTTGGGTATAAATTTGAGCAGGATGATTGGTCGCTAACCAGAGGTAATCATGCGGACGGCCCCAGTAAGAAACATGGTAATACACTCCATTTCCACCTTTACGTTTCCGCTCGGTTTCGTTAGGGAAATGACGGATATAACCATAGTTATCATCACACCAAAGCAGCGTTACATCGTCAGGAACCTGAAGCCCCATATGATAAACATCCAGCACTTCTTTGTAAGGGATAAAAACCTGGGGTACTTTTTCCGGATTGCTATTCAGGGTATTTTTAATCATTTCCCGTTGATCTTTCAGTACGTCTACTAAGGCAGCTTTCTGTTCCTGCAGGGTATTTGCACCCTGCATTTTGCCATCATGTACGCCACGGATGCCCAGTGTATACAAGTTATCAGAGCCTTTGAGTTCCGTTACCCGTTCCTGCCAGAAGTTGAGCACGTTATCGCGGTTATTAACAAAATCATAATTTCCCTTGCCATCAATTTTCCACTCGGTATTCGCATTCCGCATCATGGGTTCACAGTGTGATGCACCCATAATTATTCCGTATTGATCAGCCATCTCTTTGTTACCAGGTGTTTGGTAAAACGCTACAGATACTTCGTGCATGGCTGGCCAATAGGTGTTGGCACGTAAACGCAATAGCAGTTCAAAGATCCTGGCATTGGTTTTCGGACCTATTTGTCCTTTAATTTTAGAAGGTTCGTGCGTAAGATAACTCCATGGCGTTAAACCCCAATCTTCATCATTTATAAAAATCCCGCGAAGTGCAACTGATGGATATTCAAACAGTTTGAAGCCATTTTTTAGCACCACCTGATCCCGCCTTTCAATCGTGGCATCTGCCCACCATTCCCATGGCGATACACCAATACGCCTGGAGAGTTCTAAAATTCCATAGGCCGTTCCGCGCTTATCGCTTCCCAGAATATAAATTTTATCGTTTTTTACCTCGATGGCGTACGCTTCCTTGTGCGATTTTAACTGCTGAATAATTTGCTGACCAAGTTCTTTTTCCGCTGCAGAGCCATTTCCTAATGTTCCAAGGAATATCTGCGCATTGTTAGTGGTGGTTACTTCGCCAGCAAATACAGCCTGATAATCCCGGCGGAAAATATTCAGGGCTGTATTTACTACAGCTTCTTCATTAGCAGCGATCGCAACACCTAGAGGGTTATCCTTCTTAAAAATAAAGTCGGCGAACGCTGGATAGGGAAGGGCCAGTGCAAAAATGGCAACGAAGGGAATTAATTTCTTTAAATGCATATCAATATTATTCTTTGATGATCAGTTTTGAAATGGTGATGTGATTGGCGGTGCTGCCATAAACTGTTTTTTTCTTATCAGACCAGTTGGGTCTTTCCCCAGCAGTAGAAATTGTTAATTTGTATTCGGCTTTTGGCAAAACTGAACTTAAAAAAACGATTCGCGCTGCAGGAACTTTTGAATACATATCGATAAGGTTTTTAACCACCACCTTTCCGTTTTTATCTGTGAGGATGATGTTCGCGTAACCATTATCTGGAAGTACAACCGTTTGCAGGCCGATTTGTGTGCCATGAAAGTTAAAACTACAAGATGCGTTTTGAGCATCAGAACGGCTCACCTTATGGCTATCGGTCACTGATTCATTCCATGTGCCATTGAATTTAAGTTGCGGATTGTCATGGTTGATTTCGCGGAAAGCCAAGTTTTTTTCAATCGATAAACCTGTTTTCAGATCAATGTTCCAGGCTGCAAAATACTTTGGCATAAAGAGGGCATCATGATCAAACCGGATGGGTTGCCATACATAGGTGGCTGCAGAAAGCTGGCGGGGGTAAGACCACCTATCGCCCATAAACATATAGGTGGTATCTTTTCTTCCGGCAAGTTTGAGCACAAAAGTGCTCTGCGAATTCCAGGTGAGCTGATCTTTTGGCGCAATTAGTCCACGCGAAACCCATGGCCCGGCAAGAGATTTTGAGGTATAATAATAGTTGTCGTTTTTCTCCCAGGAAGTTAAATGCGAGCCTATGAAATAGTAAATATTACCTTTTTTTAAAAGCGTAGGCGATTCAAAGCCTGAAGTAATTTGTTTATTGGTTTCCGCAACTATTGAATGGTAGTCATCACTCAACTGATGAATTACTCCGCCATGCGTTAGCAGATAACCTTTGCCATCCTCATCCTGAAAAACACCCATATCCCATTTTTTAACCGGCTTACCATCAAAAAGCAGAGGACCCTTAAATTGGTAAGGTCCCGTTATATTCCTGGAAGTAGCATAACCTACAAACTGATCTTTATAACCAAGCGTATCTACATGCATATACATCAGAAATTCGCCGGTTTGTGGATTCTTCATCACCTTCGGCCTTTCGCCAATGCGATTTGGTCCGAGTTTGCCATTGGTTTGAACTGGCAGGGCAATTTTTTCGAACTCCCAGTTATACAAGTCTTTGGAGGAATAGCAATTAAATCCAACGAAAGCATTGCTCGTATCGGTATGTGCTTCACCAAAGAGGTAAAAAAGATTCTTTTCCTGAATAATGTTGGCACCATGCGCACTTACTACCTTCCCGTACTGATCGTACCAGGGCAGGCCGGAATAGATCGCATCGATTTTTCCAGGTTGCTGTGCCAGCGCAACAGTACCGTTGATAACCAGAATAGTTACCAGTATGACCGACTTAAGCGCTTTTAACAATAATAATCTGAGATAATACATGCTTTTTTTAGTGTGTTTTGCATTCTATTTTGTCCGTACCAGGGAAATATCATCTACCAGACAAAACGCATTGGCTTTTCCGTTGGCGACAAATCCAATCTCGACTTTCCCATCCGTTACGTTGAGGGTTGTGGAAATTGTTTCCCATGCTGTATGCTCATTTTTGATTGCATATTTAGCTTCCTTATTTCCACTTAGCGCATACATCGTCAAAAGGCTGAAGCCTTTACTGTTTCTAATTTTTGCGGATAGTTGATAAGTGCCATTTGGCAATTCGACATCAGGAGACGAAGCAAGCACCTGCGATACTTTACGCTCAAAGTCGATTAGATCACTGATGTTTAAACTTTTTTCCCCAATCACCACTTTTCTTTCTGCCTGAGTATTAAAGTGATTTAAATTCGGGGATTTTGTGCTGTCCAAACTTGCCTTATTGCCCTTAATGAATTGCGTTTCCCATCCGGTTAATGCCGTTTGAACTGGTTTAACTACGCTTGGAATCCGCTTACGATCGGCTTCAAAACTGCCATTCTTAACGTAATTGTTGTTTTTTGCAACCTTCCATTCGCCAGTTTTCTCGTTTAAAATCCATGAGTGAAGCGAATTGAAATAAGGGGTTGAACCATCAAAAGATAGGGGACACCACTGGTTATAGCCTAATCCATTTCCTGCGAAATCAGCCCAGCGATCGCCGCAGTAAATCACTGTTTCTGTTGCTGATCCTTTTACATTCACAAAAAAACCAGTTTGCGATACGTGTGCATAATCTGCTTCACTGCCCGCTGTTACCAACATTTTATTGGTTGGGAGGTACGGGCCATAAATATTGTCAGCCACTAAATAGTAGGCCAGGGAACCATCCCAGCCATAGATATTTGAAGCATACATGTAAAACTTACCATTATATTTAAACATGCAATTTCCTTCACGGCTCTCGCCCTGAAAAATTTGCTTACAATCTAACAGGTTAACCTTCCCGTCTCTTACCCCAATTTCTGAGATGTAAATTTTGTTTCTTCCACGGCCGTAGGAGTACACCAGATAAGATTTACCTGTGTCCTCGTCTGTAAAAACGGTTTGATCACCTGTGTTTGATGTGCCAATCAAGGGCTCCATGTTGATGTGCTGATGAGTGGTAAAAGTACCCATTGGAGAATCCGAAACTGCGATTAAAACCTCTTTGCCATGCTGAACAAACATTGCATATTTTTGAAGCTCATTTACATACGCTACACCTAGCCGCCCAACCCACGTTTTCATGGTTTTATTGGTTTCACTTTTAGTAAGTACATCGCCCTCTTTTTTCCAATTAGTGAGGTCGGTAGAACTGTAGCAGGTTACCGATTCGAAAGTGGCATTCTGCTGTGTAACGGATGGATCATTGCGGTAAAGATCAGCCTCCGCATAATGTACACCATACCAATAATACTTTTTAACACCCGATTTTGGGTCTTTAAATTTGAAAATGCCGCCACCCTGGCTATTTATCGGCTGGCCATCTTCCGTTTTCAAAAAGGAATCGTTTTCGATATTTTGCGAAAGTGCTGTATTTGTGATGCCGAAAAATAGGGATAACAATAGTATGGTAATGGCTCTGGTGTAAATAAAATTCATTAAAATCATTTTCATTTAATACTCAATAAGGAAACGCCTTGTCTGGGTAGCAAAAATTTAAAAGGACCGCTAGCAGTGTTGTATTTTACCGGTTTTCCGATTGTTTTCAATTCACTTGATTTGGACAGCGTTAAAATTTGTGCGGCTATTGGTTGTTGTGGAGCGCCCATTTTTTTCCAGGCTTCATAGGAGTTGCTATGGAGATCATCAATGCGGTACTGCGTTACCACCACTTGTTTCTTAATTAAGCCTTTAAAGGTTATCAATACAGAATCTACAGTTCCCTTTTTATCTTCATCATGATAATTCCAAACCAGAACGGAGGCAGATTGCGGATGGTTTGTAGCCAGTACACCCACATCTGCAGTTGCTTTCCTGATGCTCGAATCGAGTACCATTTTTAATGGATACATCTGATTACTGGTGGCTTCAACCCGATTGCCTTTCATCATACCTAACATTTTAAATACGTTAAAAACTGGTTTGTTGATTCCGTTGGTGGCAAGGTCTCTGAATCCAGCAAACCAGGGCTGGTTTTCAAACTCGAACGACCAGCTTACCGCGCCCAGCAAATTGATCTGGTACTGATCTGTTAATTCATAAAGCCTCGCAAATGACGCAGCAGTATAACTTGAATACATGGTGCCATTTCTGTAGGCATTTTCCGGGTTGGTAGACATGCCACAGGCGGCGCAACCTTCAGGGTCAAATTCGCCAATAATCACCGGTATATTTTTTAATTGGGCGTATTTGCCAATCACTTTGTAATTAGCTTCCACATTTCGAAGTTCGGTACGGATGTTCATCACTACGGTGTTATTAACCACTTTCGGCGATCCTTTAGCGTGAAATAAAACTGCATCCAGTGGAGAACTGATTTTACCGGTAACGTAGTTGGTATCAGTGAGGCAATGTTTTAAAAACGCATCTAAGTACCTGCTTCCGCCTCCGGTTACATTTGCACCACCAATCTTGGCGGTCGGAAGTGCCCTTTTCAAGCCGTCAGCAGCATAATCGTACAATTTGAAAAACTCAGCTTGTGTACCTTTCCAGTAGGCACCATCAGCTTCATTCCAAACTTCCCAATACCAGCTTTCTACTTCTTTTTGTCCGTACCTTTCTACGCAATGTTTAACCCATTCATATACCAGGTTTCCCCATTTTTGATAATCTTTTGGGGGATAGGCCCAGCCTGTCAAGATTTCTTCGTAACGGGTGCCGGGTTTCCACTGGTGCTGGTAAGGTTGAGGTTTGATGGATAAGGCTTCGGGCATAAACCCAATTTGAGCCAGGGGTTTCATTCCCCGTTTTACGTAGGTGTCAAAAATACGGTCAACGATGGTCCAGTTGTAGACCGGATTTCCATTTGCATCTTCTGTATAGGCATTTGTGGAACCCCATTTCAGGGCCGGCGTGCCATCTCCGGATGTTAATAGGTTGTGGGTACGCACATAAACCGGAACCGGACTTATTTTTGAAAGGTCGGTTAATAATTTCTGCCCATCTTTCATGTAAGTATAATTCGGTTCATCATAACCAAACCAAGCCCAAATGGGTTTCATCTCAGCAATTTTGCGGTCGAAATTGATTTCAATATCTGCCTTGCTTTGAGCAGCGCAGATGTTTACAGTTCCAAAGCAATATAATACGATAATTACTGCCAGTTTAAAGTGCTTTTTCATCGCCATGTTGATAACATTTTATTTCGATTCATAAACTTCGGCTTCAATAATACTCAAGCCACCTTTAGATTTCGTTTCAGCTCTTTCTACACCATCATCTAGTTTTTTGCCATTTACTTCTACGCCAATTTTTTCGCTTTCAGCAGTCGCTTCGGCAGCGTTTAACAACTGTACAGTTACCGTTTTTCCTTTAGCTGGCTTACAGATGGCCGTAAAATATCCCAGGCTCGGAATGGTATTGCCCTTGAAAACTTCTTTACCATCAACCAAGATGCGGATGGGGTAGGTTTTTGTTCTAAAACCATTCACTTTTAAGGCAACCTGAGTGATGGTGCTTGCTTTTTCGAGTTCATATTTAATCCACGCAGTACTGATGTTGCCGTCGTTAACCCAATCGCTCAATTCGTTATCATCATAACTAAATTTCGCTTTATCGCCATTAGTACCAGCGGTAGCACCGATAATTTTTACTGCTTTTCTGGTTACCTGGTAGGTTTGTTCAGCAGGTGTGGCGCCCCTTTTTAAATTTGATGGCAAACCGTCTGCCGGGAGTTGAGTAGATAATCCGTCCTGAACCTGAAAGGGTAGGGTTTCTAAAATAATTGACGCAGGTTGCAATCCATCTGCCTTTGCAATAAGATTAATTTTGCCTGGGGTAGTAGTTGAGCGAATGAGAACGCGATTAACGCCACCTTCAACTGGCAACTGTTTAGCTAAAATATAGTTATCCGAACCTTGTGCAATGCCGCCACGCCATTCGGCTGGTCCGTTTAGTTCAAAATTAATCATGTTTAAGGCTATCGGACATCTGTTCCCCTGGGCATCAACTACTTCCACTTGCACCAGCGCAAGATCTGCACCGTCTGCTTTAAAGCCGGTTGGACTTTGCATTTTTGAGAGTTTAAGTGCCGCTGGTGTTCCTGAAGTTTTGATCTCTGCTTCTGCCAATTTCTTATTTTTGGTATCGTAAGAAATGGCTTTGAGCGTTCCTGCCTGATAACTCACATTTTTGAATGTATAAAGAAATCCATCGCTTTTAGTCCCAAAACCGAGAGATTTTCCATTTATAAATAACTGCGTTTTATCGCCAGAGGCTACTACATAAATGTTCTTTTTAACGCCGGGTTTGTAATTCCAGTGGCCAATAATATGGATTCCCGTTTTCTTGGTATCCACCCAACCATCCCAAATCACCTGGTGTGCAAAAAATGCATCCTTTGGGATCCTCATCGGATCTACTTCTCCGCTTCGGCGATAATTTTCCTCTCCACGGTAATGGGTATTGGAATCAGAGAAAATAATGTTTACGCCACCGGCGCTCACCCGGGTTCCTGTTCCAGGTCTTTCCTTATAATATTCGTTCCACCGGATCACGTCTTCTATGGCATGAGAATCCTGATTTCGGTTGTAAATGCTGGCATCAGCTCCCTTGTATAGCGGGCCAGCGCCATCTTTATGGAAAGGCGGTGAAAACTCATCCCAATATTTTCTTAAACCTTCATCGCGAGCATATTCCATGCTCCAGAGCGGTTTGCTTGCACTTTTGTTGATGTATAACATTTCGCCACCGTATTCTGCGGCGGGAATATCCAGCATTTCCCTGGAGCCAATTGCCCTGCCGCCATGCGGATCGAACTGATCCCGAATGGCTTTCATTTCTTCCATATGCGCAGCGCTGATGGATTCGTTACCACATTCGTAGAACAGGATACTCGGATTATTTCTATTGTAAATAATGGCATCTGTCATCACTGATTTTCGTTGATCCCAGCGTACGCCAGTAACGTCTTTTTCTGCATCTCCGGCAGGCATAGCCTGAATTAATCCTACCCGGTCGCAAGATTCTACATCCTGTTTCCAGGGCGCTATATGCATCCAGCGCACTAAATTCGCATTGCTTTCTACCATCAAACCATTGCTGTAATCACTTAACCAGGCAGGTACCGACAAGCCGATGGCAGGCCATTCATTACTGGTGCGTTGTGCATAACCTTTCATCATCAATACGCGGTCGTTCAAATAAACCATGCCATTTTTGAATTCGCCTTTTCTAAAACCTGTTTTTGTTTTTAATTCATCTACAGTACTGCCGTTTACTTGCAAACGGGAGGTAACGGTGTATAAATAACCATAGCCCCAACTCCAGAAATGGAGCCCGGTTACTAAAGCTTCTGCTTTAAGTGTTGTGGTATTTCCTGCCGGAATGTTTAATGCAGCAGAACTAAATGTTTTAATCTGCTTTCCATCAGCATCGCTGATTTCTACTTCGTATTGAACTTGTTGTGGATTAGGTGTTTCGTTTTTGACTTCTGATTCTGATACCACAACTGCACTTCTACCCGTAATGTTGAAGTCTTTAGCATAAATATAATTTCCGGTTGTTTTTAAGATTGCATTTAGCGGCAAGGTTTGATAAAGTTTTCCGGTTACGTGCAAACGAACATTTTTAGAAATGCCGCCATAATTTGCATTGAAGTTTTTATCGCTCCACTGATAGCCGGAGTTGGTGGCCTTTTCTCTATAGTTCCAGGCATTATCAATTCGTACAGCAAGAACATTGTCTTTATTGGGTTCGATTAAATCACTGATATCGAAGCCAAAAGCAGTAACGCCATTTTCATGTCGGCCGATAAATTTACCATTGAAGTAAAATTCTCCGGCCTGCCTGATCCCTTCGAATTCTAAAAATATTTTTTTGTCTTTAGTATCTTCAACTTTAAAGTGTTTGCGGTACCAGGCTATTTCGGTAGATAATTTTTCTATTGATTTCTGAAAAGCCTCATCCTCATTCCAGGCATGGGGCAGCGTTATCTGTTGCCATTTTGAGTCTTCAAAATCAACTGTTTCTGCACCAGGCTGATCACCCACGAATAACTTCCATCCTGGATTGAAATTGTAAGTTTTCCGAACCGGGCTATTGGTTTGAGCATGCATGTAGCCAATTGTTAGGCTTAAAGACAACGATAAGAAAAATTTGAGCATTTTCATTTAGCGGAAGGATTAACGTGCAGTATTTTAAGTGATTAATATTGATGCGATTTGAATGGGCAACTAAACCTATTATAAGCATAAAAAATAAGCTTAAAAATATATCAGATCAGCCGGTTTCGCCAATGGACAAAAACGGAAAGCAGTAAAAGATATTTGGTTAGCTATTTATACGATTTTACCGTTAATAAAGCGGTAAACCATCCTGTTCCATCCTGCAAAATGTGCCATAGATCTGTTACAAATGGATTTAGTAGCACTTTCAATCGTTTGAAAAAATGAAAACTGGAAACGGTCTTTAAAACGAAAAGCGCAATTGGCCTTTAACCAATTGCGCTTTGAATGAAAATTACTTGAATCTACCAGTTTGGATTTTGTATGGCCTGTTTTTGTGCAGGGGATAAAGCAGCACCGTTTATTTTAATTACATCTAGAAAAGATTGTGGTATCGGTCTTAAATAGTGTTTGTTCTCCTGCGGTTTAGCCTCCCCATTAAAAGCTGATGTTCTTGCTATTAATGTTTTTGTCCGGGCAAGATCTTCCCATCTTTGAAGTTCGCCCATTAACTCTCTTGAACGCTCATTCAGGATGAAAGCCGTAAATTTATCTGCTTGAGAAACTGCGCCAATTTTATCATAAAATTCTTTGTTTGAATTAAAGATATCAGCTTCGCTGTTTAAGTGCATTGGCGTTAAGGTGTTTGTAGTGCTCACTGGAATGTTGTTCGATTCGAAATAGGTGTTTCTATCTGAATAGGAAACATTAGCATTGGTTACAGCCGGATTGGTTTTGTAAGAAATACCGCCATCAACATACGAAGAACGATCTTCACCATCTTTATAAGCTGCACGATCGCGAACCCTGTTTAAATAGGCAATCGCCTGTCCATATAAACCTTGTCTTCCGGCAGCTTCAGCAGCAATCAGATAAGTCTCACCTAATCTTGCCAAAATCCCATCACGTTGACCAAATTGTGAGGCCACTAAATTTCTGGAACCATCCATAAACTTAGATAAAGCTACATATTGACTTACGCCATAATTTCCATGCGCATTTAAATAGCTTTGCGGCTGGCCAGAGAAATACCTGACAAACATACTTGGCGCCCGTAAGGCAATGTTCGTGCTGGTATAGCGGGTATCGCCAGCATCATTTACGATGTAAAGAATTGATTCCTGACCAACAGTGAATTTCGGTTGATTTACCTGAGCAGGGGTTGGGGCGTTAGCAGCTGTCCATCTAGGTAAGTTAGCGGCATTGTTTGCAATATACCGCGTTTTAAAACTTTTCCAGAATCGCGAATCGTTTACACGGTCATAAACATCAATTGCATAGTCTGTAGTTTTCAACCTTTGGAATTCACGTCCGCCTGCAATATCCCTAACCATACCCGGAAGGGTTTGATACACTGAAGGATAATACAAATGTACCTGATTTGCGTAGCGGCCCTGTGTAGCCGTATTGTTAGAAAATTGTGCTGCAAGAATAACCTCTCTGTTATTTTCGTTCGGTCCGTCTACTGCAGTAAAATTCCAAAGGTCACTGTAATTGGTCGCTAAAGTATGTGCGCCACTGTTGATGACCAGATCAGCGTATCTCACTGCATTCTGAAGATCTGCAGTTTTGGTATCACTATTCCAGTCGTTATAAAGTTCGCTTGCACGAAATAAGTAAGCTTTGGCTAAAAAGTGAGCAGCTGCCCATTTGGTAATTCTACCTGGCTGACTAGGAGTAGCAGGGAGTAGATCATAAGCTTGTGTAAAATCTTTAATTACCTGATCGTACACTTCTTTAGCCGAATTTCTTGTAAACTCTTCTTTAATTATTTCTAAAGACTCCAGTTGTAATGGAACTCCGCCATATTGCTTCACTAATTTAAAGTAATCGAAGGCACGCATAAAGTAACCTTCGCCTAAGCGTGCATTTTTATCGGCTCCTTCATAATAGACCGGTACATTTTTGATTAGAATGTTGGCTGAGTTAATGTTGGTATACATATTATCGAAAACGGCTCTAACATCAGCATTAAATGAGTTTAACGTTCCATCATAAGAGTTCCACATTTGCTCTGTTCTATCACCACCAACGGTAAATTCATCAACACCGTAATTGGTACTGGTATAAGCCCATGTATAATTAAAGTGAAATTTTAGACTTTGATACATCCCCACCGCCAGGTCATTTAGACCAAGGGTAGTAGTGAAATCGGAAGTATTGCGGGCGTTAATTACTTCTTCATCAAGAAAGCTTTTTTTACAGGAAGTAGGCAAAACCATTAAGCCACCCAGTAAAGCAACGCCAGATATTAAATTTATAATTTTTTTCATCTCAATATTTTATTTTGTACTGTGGGATTATTGAAATCTAATTCTCAATGATCACCATTAGTATTAATGTTAAAAACTTGCGTTAATTCCAAATACAATACCTCTGTTAAAAGTGGAAGTAAGTAAATCCGGATCGATCCATTTAATATTAGAATAAATTAAACCTGGATTAATCGCTTGTGCATAAACCCTTAGCCTCGATAGTGTTAATTTTTTTGCCATATTCTCTGCAAAATTATAACCCAGTGAAATGTTTCTGATTTTGATAAAAGATCCATCCTGGTAGTTCATAGAACTTTTATACTGGTCACCAGCTGCACTACCATAATTTGGCCTTGGATAATCATTGGTTGGGTTTGTAGGGGTCCAATAATCTAACACACGTTGTGCAAAGCGACCTTGTAGTGCTTCTGAACCAGTTTCGATCAGGAAGTTATATCTTGCTACGATAAAGATGGATAAATCGAAATTTTTGTAGCCGAAAGTATTGGTTAATCCACCAGTCCAGCTTGGATTATACTGGCCTATTACCATACGGTCATTATTGGCATCAATTCTATAGTCGCCATTTAAGTCTCTGACTTTAATATCTCCAGGCCTAAATATTGCAGCGTTAGCACGATATTTTTCAATTTCAGCTAAGTCTTCAGGCGTATTTTGCCAGATTCCATCTTTTACAAAATCATAAGCAACGCCATTTCTTTGTCCGATAAAGAAACGGTTTGTAACCATATCACCACCGTTAAGTTTAACAATTTCATCTTTACTGGTTGAGAAATTCAGTGTAGATTCCCAGGTAAAATCCTTTGTTTTAACATTAACCGTATTTAAAGTCAAGTCTAAACCCCTATTTTTTGTTTCGCCAATGTTGTCGTATGATGTTGGGTAGCCGTTGATGATAGCAATGTCCTTAAGCAAAATTAAATCGGTAGTATTAGATTTATAAATATCTAAGGAACCACTGATTCTTCCTGCCAATAAGCTGAAATCAATACCTAAGTTGTATTGTAAGGTTTTCTCCCAACTTAACAATTTGTTTGGGAATGAAATTGGATTTGCCAAAGATGCATCAGAGGCCACATAACCAACTTGTGCCGCACTGCCAAAGGTATAGGTAAGTGGCTGGAGAAGCCCTAATGTACTACCAATATCTACAGATGAATTTCCTGTACTACCAACGCCTAATCTCGCTTTAAGTGAATTTACCCACTTTATGTCTTTCATAAAGTCTTCCTGGTCTATTCGCCACGCAAAAGCAGCGGATGGGAAAAAATCCCACTTATTACCAGCAGCTAATTGTGAAGCGCCATCCCAACGGCCGGAAGCAGTTAGCAAATACTTATTATTAAAGCTATAATTTACCCTCGCCATATAGGAGTTTAGTGTAGATTCCCTTAGGCTTGTGTCGAAGGCATCTAGTGCAGTAATATTTGCGCCTCCTAATCCATACCACAGTGGTGCAGCCAGGTTGATTCTGCTTCCCCGCATGGATGAGGTTTCATTCCTGAAAGAGGAGGAACTTTGCAATAAGGTTACTCCGAAATTATGTTTGCCAAGCGTTTTATCATAGTATAGTAAATGGTCAAGGGTATAAGCAAATCTATTGTTTTGATCCAATTGTGCAAAGTTGTTATTAGATCCTGGTACACCGGCGTCGCGATTTACAGAACGCGCATCCTGATATCTTCCATTATAAAAGTTAGAAAAATCAGGGCCGAAATTAATGCGGTATTTTAATCCTTTAAGTAAGTTAACCTCTGCGAATGCGGAGCCCAAAGTTCTTAAGGTTTTACGTAAGTTGATGTTGTAATCTGCTTCAAGGACTGGATTCTGGATGTTGATATCTCCTCCAGGCAAGTTAATTCTATTGCCATTTGCATCAAATGGGATAGCCAAAGGAAGCATGCCACGTGCAGCAGCATAAATGTTGCCGGCACCAGACGCACTTGCCGCCTGGAAGCCATAATTCTGTAAGCCATAGGTTGCCGTTAAATTAAGGCCCATTTTAAACCATTTTACCGGGTTAAGTTCAACGCTTAATTTTCCACTGTATCTTTCAAAATCCTGACCCAACTGCGTTCCTGTTTGATTTAAATAACCAAATGATCCGTAAGCCTTGATTTTATCCGTACCGCCACTTACACTTAATACGTGATCTTGGGTAATGCCGGTTCTGGTGACTAAATCACCCCAGTCAGTGGTAGGTATTAAACTTCCGTCGTAAGTTCCACCAGCCCATGCTTTTTCGAGATTAGCGATCACATTCGGGTCTCCAGCGAAAATTGTTCTGTCTTGAGCCAAAGTGGGATTAGTAATAGAATAGGCATCTCTTCTGAACTGAACATATTGTGCTGAGTTCATCATTTCCATGCGATCCTGTAGGGTTTCGATGGTTGCTGTACCTACATAGTCCATGGTTAACCTTCCGGCTTTACCTTTTTTAGTCGTTACCAAAACCACACCATTTGCACCACGTGAACCATAAATAGCCGTAGCCGATGCATCTTTCAAAATGTCGATGTTTTCAATGTCATTAGGATTAATGGCATCGATCCCGCCCGCCTGTAATGGAATCCCATCTACTACATATAAAGGAGCATTACTTGCACCTAAAGAGCGTACACCACGAATTAAAATACTTCCCAATTGTCCTGGGCGCTCGTTTGAGGTAATGTCTACACCCGCCGCTTTACCCTGAATGGCTTGCAAAGCATTGGTAACTGGTCTCGATCTGATTTCTTCCGCACCAACACTTACTACAGATCCCGTTAAGTCACTTTTCTTTACCGTGTTATAGCCCACTACTACCACTTCTTCAAGATCGTTTATAGAACTTTTAATCTGAATAGTAATCGTGGCACGTCCGTTTACTGCAACTTCTTGTGTGGTATAACCCACGTAAGAAACCACTAAAACCGGGTTAGCCGTTCCTGTAGGAATGGTAATGGAGAAAGCACCATTAGCATCTGTTGTGGTGACTAAAGTTGTATTTTTTACTTTAACAATAACACCTACCAGCGTTTCGCCTTTATCATCAGTAATTTTCCCCTTTACGGTTTCATCAAAATTCTTTGATCGTTTTTTAGTAAAAGGGTGTTCGTTTTTAAAGGTGAAGGCAGCGTTAACAGATGTGCTCGCCATCATCAGTGAAAGGGCAGAGATTCCCATAATCAGGAACTTTTTACCGCCAGATGCATTTCGCCGATGAAGGGACTTGGAATGTAAATTAAAATACATAGGTTTTAATTATTGATTAGAAATATTTAGTTAGTAAATCAGAATGGTTGCGTAAAGCATATTCTGATGATTGAAAAAAGGATCAGTTGTTTTAGCCAGTCTGGGGTAACCAGACCTGATCACTTCAAGATCTTATGTGATTTGTTTTATTGTCATTTCAGGATAGAGATTTAACGATCGCTATGCTTCAAAAGGAGACATTCTTTTTTTTGTAAATTATTTGTGATAAAAGAAATCTGTATCCTTCCGGCTGCGCTCGAAATATTTTTGGTTTGGTTATTTAGTTTAATACACGATTCGCCGGGTTTTTTAGGGAAGATTTCTTCTAAAAATTAAGCAAGACTCGCACATTTGTATTTTTTTTAGCGTGTTGAATATATTTGGTTAATTGCAGTTACGAGGTTAGGACTTTTATTTTACTAACCCATCCTGATCCATCCTGCATAGAAACCGCTGTATTATTCATTCATCAAACTTATATCTTGAAGTTGTAGGGTAAAAGCTAGCGAAATGAATGCTATTAGACTTTATAAACAGGTGATTGAAAAGCAGGAAGGTTGAATATACTGAATGCGCTATTTGATGAAAATGAGTAGGAAATAGAACGACATTGTTTAGACATTACGGATTAACAAAATCGTTGAGGCGTTAAACTACTTAATGCCTTAATGTTTCGTCTGATATACACGATTGGAAAATTATCGGTTTATTTTTAAACATTAAGGCATTAAGTAAAATAAAATACGGTTCAATTGTACTTGGTTAAGCGAAATCTAACCACAAGCTATCCATATGATAGTCACTTACTTCGATAACTGCGTTGTTAAACCTAAGGGAAGTAATCAGGCTGGCAACTTCTTGCTGAAGCATGATGATACAGTTGGTTACCAATTCTTTTCTGAAGCCTTTCTCACCAAGTTCGATTACATAACCTACGCAAATGATTCTCGCTACAATTCTTCCAAGGTCAACCAGTTTTCGTTGTGCCAATTGTTCTTCAGGATTGAAAGAAAGATCGTTCCTGAAATGATCAGTGGCTTTAGCCGTAAGTGAGAATTCTTTTAAATACTGGTAAAGCTGAGGCTGTTTTTGCTTTTTCATAGCTTTGATAACCATCTCACCAATTTGTGCGTAAAGCATTTCGTTCGATCCTTCAAAAATCTGAAAAGGGCGACTATCCATAATTCCCCTTCCACCGATGTGACTGGTGCGATAACCCTTTGCACCCGAGAGCTGAACCAATAACTGCGCAGCTTCTTGCATGAGATCGGTTACCACAGTTTTCATGGTGTTGGCTTCAAGTCCTTCAGTTGCTAGATTATTTTCGATGCCACTAATTGATGAACTTTTTGCGCACATGGCCGAACAAATGGTATATGCTGCCTGTAGCCTTGAAATCTGGAATTTAACATTATCCATACCCAGCAAATTGCCAACACCAACTTTTCGGTTATAACATTGGTTGTAAGCTTCATCCAACATCCTTTTAATAAAGCCCATCCCCATACCCGGAAACTGCATTCTGCTTCTGTGGAGGATATCCAGCATCATTTTAATGCCGGTAGTTTCTGGTTGCAATTTATGACTCTTTGGAACAGTTAAGTCAAGTTGATTTAGACCATAGGGAATCAGGTACAAACCTGCATTATCATAATATTCTTCTACAGTTATTTTTTGCGCTGCTTTGGTATCATCACAAACAAAAAAGTCAATATCTCTGGATAGAGAACCGTCATTACCTTCATTTCTGGTGGCAACAATCCAGTAATTGGCCATTCCGGTAAGGCCTTGCCAATGTTTAGTTCCTTTAATTTTATAGCCCTCTGCTGTTGCCGCATTGGTAGTACGCATGTTAAGGGCATCGCTCCCAAAATTTGGCTCGGTAATCATTAAACCGCCCATATTTTGTTCGTGTAAAAAACGATCAAAGATTCCTTTTTTAATTTCTTCATTGCCGTATTTGGCAACGGGTTCTAAAAAAAGGGCGATGTTAATACCAAAAGTGAGCGAAAGCGATAATGATTCATAAGAAGCTGCTGAAAGAATACCCAGACATTCTTTAACCTTACATCCTCTGCCGCCGAAAACAGCTGGAACAGCTACCGATAACGGAACGTGATCCATGATTTCTTTAAGTAATTCTGGCGGAAGACCTCTTTGCAGACTCAACTGATCGATATCATGCTTTTCCTGAAAGAGATGTTTTAAATTTTGTTCAAAGTTTTTTAAAAATGTGGTGTAATCCTGGTTAAAATTATTCATTAGTTATGCTTCGTTAAGCTCTTATCTGTTTGGTTTGAGGTTTCTGCTACCTCTTTAACTACTTCGGTCAACCTGAAAGAACGGTGTCATTTAAGGTGCCTTCACACTAGTTTCTAAGCGTAAAACAGTAAGTATGCCAATTAGTTTTGCACCTTATTGATTATCCCTTATCCAATAAAGATCGAATTAGAGCGAGCAGCGCTATCATCTGACGATGCGCCACTTATAGTATGATTAGTGTTCCGGCAAACCAAAATTCGTAATAATTATTCTAGATAATTATAACAAAGTCGTAATTTTTGTTAATCGGCTGACCTCCAGCTTTCTATTTTCAATTCCTCGCCAACTTTTATCAGCCCTGCTCCATTATGAAGCAGGTTTTGCCCAAACATAATTTTATTATGCTGCGTGCGGTAGGTAGCCAGCGTTCTTAATGGTTCCTGCCCTTTCACGCCTGTTTCCTGATCGACGGTAATTAACACACATCTTGCACAAGGTTTAATAGCCGAGAATAATACGTTTCCCAGCTTAAAGGTTTTAAAACCGTCTTCCACATGTGCTGGCCCGCCTGAAAAAACGAAATTTGGCCTGAATCGATTCATTTTTACAGGTTCCGCGAGTTTCGCGTTTAAACCATCAAGTGATGATTGACCAATAATCATGCAAGGGTAACCATCCGAAAAGCTTTTAACTTCTCCCTTTGAAGCATAATTTGGATCTACATAAATCTTTTCTTCATCAGCCATGCGAACAAGTTTTACCTCGAACTGAAGAAAATCAGAAAACCAACGGCTTACGCTTTTATTTACTTCGAAGCCTGAAGCGGTATCATCCCAAACGGTTACGGGAATACACTCGCCATTGTTTTCAGTAAGGTAGAAAGAGACTTCCTCTCGTTCATTTTCCTTATGCCAAACAATTAATTTATCTCCTTTAATTTGAACCTGCAACAAAGATAATTGGTGGTGTTTTCTTTGGGTAATAAATGTTCCTTGCTGGTCAACCAGCATCCATCGCCTGTCGTATTGAAGCCCTTTGTCTTCCAGTATTGCTTCTTCCAGCCTAAAGCCGCCCAGCGATTTAATTGGATAGATATAGATATCAGTGAGGTGAAACGTTTTCATTCGATAAATATATAGTAAAATTGAAAGGCAACAAATGAAGTGAAGATATTAGTTAGAAACGTTGTTTTCCGGTTACCCTGATCATTAAAAAACCCAGACAGGTTTAATGTCTGGGTTTTGTTTTTTTAGGTCTTATTCTAAAGAAGAGAAAAATAGCTTGGCGTCGTATTCAAGCTTAACAAAACCATTTTGCTCATGTTCACTAAAAAGCTGATCGATTTCGGTTACCAACTTTTCGTAACCTGCTTCGCCCTGAATAGGGGAATAACTTGATGACCTGAAATAACCCAAAAGTTCTTCCTTACCGAGCAGGCGGCTATGGTAAATTTCTTGCTTCACAATTTTAGCCGGCCCGAGAAAGCTTTCAATCCGTGCGCTTTCCAGCTTTTCTACGTAGGGCTTTCTATCGGTATATTTATCCTTTAGTGCCTGATAAGCTTTTAAAAACTGACTTTTTTGCTGTAAAATATTCCATACAAGCAGCACATGTCCGCCAGGCTTTAAAATTCGCTTAAACTCTGCTTTGGTCTGTATCAAATCGAACCAATGGAAAGATTGCGCCACGGTTATTAAGTCTACAGTATGTGCAGCTAAATCAGTTTGCTCAGCCATTCCGTTGATGTGCTTGAGTTTAGGATATTGCTTTAACCGGGTTTCTGCCTGACTTCTCATTTGCGCATTCGGCTCAACTGCCAATACCTGATAGTGATGGTTGAGCAACAGTTCTGTGAAAATACCCGTTCCAGATCCGATATCTGCAATCAACTGCGCTTTGTTTAGCCCAATATTTTGCTCGAGGTAGGTGATAATCGCTTCAGGATATCGCGGTCTGTATTTTTGATAGTCTTCGGAGTGGTTCGAAAATCTTGATATGGGACTTTTATTCATGTAACACTGTTTTTTAACGCACTGGGTAATAGCAAATAAATTATTATCGAATGCTTCTGATTTTCAAAAATGAAATCGAAAGCATTGTTTATTGATAAGTATGCAAATAAACGCATAATATAAAATTCAAACCTAATTTAAGCAGGTCAGTATATGGTCATTAAACGCTAAATGATACGTGAAAATTATCGCATAACATTGTTCTTATGCAGCAAAAAGCCTGTGTTAATTAAACTGAATATTTTGCCTTGTTCCAGCCTTGTAATAAAGTTCTGCAACGGTTTTCTGGTAGCCTGCAACCATACTTTCCTGTTTAATTTTCATATCAATCAACTTGGTTTCCCGGCTATTGATCAGGAAAAGCGTGCTTTCTCCTAAATTAAATTTTTGATTTTCTCCTGTAACCAGAATTTGCTGATTCTGAATGCTTTTAATCTGAACGGCTAACTGCGCAGCATAAGCCGAAAGGTCGTTGTAAGAAGTGGTGATGTCATTCCTGATCGTTCTTCCATACTGCTGAAGATCAAGATTAAGTTCCTGTTGTTTAATTTTAACTTCCCTTAACTTTCCGCGCTCTGACCTTAAAAACAGTGGAAAAGCAAATTCTATCCCCACCTTATAATTGCTCCAGTTAAAATCGTAATATCCTGGAATAACGCTGTTAAAATCGGTTCTGCTGGAAATCAAATTTCCCATTACATTCAATTTCGGTTTTAGCAGTTCCTGCCGGTAACTTCGCTCTACAGCAAGCTGTGCACCCTTTGTTCTTAACTTCACTAATTCCGGATGTTCGTTTGCAGCCTGACCAATTAATGTATCTAGAAGTAGTGGATTTGGTTTCGCCCTGGCTGCATCAATGTTCTCCGGAACGGCATCCAATGGAAGCTCCAGCGGATTTCCATCCTCATTCCAAAGGTGATTAGAAAGCACAAGTTGCGCATTTTGCAACTCAATTTTCATTTTTTCTTTTTGAATAATTCTTTCCTGCACGGTAATATATGCTTCCACAGAGTCTATGGCTGGCTTATCGCCCATCAACGTTTGCCTGCTTAAAGCAGTAAATCTACGCTCTGCCAACTCCAGGCCTTCATTAATCAGCGCAAATTGCTTATAGGCATAATACCAGTTCCAATAATCTTTAGCCGCACCATACCAAACCGCGTTAATTTGTTTCAGGCGTTCTGCTTCTGCATATTCTACCATTATTTTTGCCTGGCGCAAGGTGTTTCTCCTGGCATCGATTAGCAGGCCCTGGCCTAATGGAATGCTCAAACCCACGGCAGACAAGCCTTGAGAATTGGTACGGCTTTCCGGATTTACATAAGTACCCACATTGCGGTCATAGCCTACTTTTAAATCGGCGCCAGCCAGCCAAAGTGGTATTTTTAATTCGCTATTCCATTTATTGTAGTATTCGGTATTGCCGAAAAGCTTCCGCGCAAAACCAGCCTTAAGTTCAGGATCAAAATAACCTAATGACTGCAGTACATTTGCCCTGGCCGATTTGCTTAATAACGCAGCCTGTTTAATTACCGGGTGATACCTGAAAACGAGCATTTGCAAATCTTCCAGTTCAAAAATTCTCGACGTGTCCGTTTCATTTTCAACAAGCACAGTATTTTGCGCCCGGGCATAATTTGTCACCATTGCAGAAAGCAACATGATTGTAATGACAAAGAGCGCTTTAAAATCTTTTTTCATGATGATTTACAAAGTTATTTTTTATCCTTACTTACTTCTGATGGTTCTTTTTCCAAACTAGGTGGGAAGCCATTCAACTGCCGCCAGATCTCGTACCAAAGCGGTACCGATCTCAAAATAATCCGTCCGTAAACGCCAGATCCCTGGCGAAGTTGCACTGGCCATGGTTCGTCTTTTGTAGGCACCGGACTAGTCTGACTAATTAAAAGCCGATACTTCCCACCAGTACTGCTTACCCGATCTATGGAAGAAACCTTGCCTGCAAAGGTTCCGACTGCTACTGATGGCCAGCCAGAAAACTGCACCGATGGCCAGCCCTCAAATTGTAAGCGCACATCGCTGGTATCCAAAATCAAAGGCACATCCATGGCGCTTACATAGAGTTCTGCAGCAACCATAGGCGATTTAGGTTGTAAAGTCGCCACTGATTCGCCTTCCTTTATATTTTCACCAATTCCTGCTTTTAACGTTTTTACCACAAAACCATCCTGAGGTGCCCGCACTACGTAAAGCCCTCGTCTGATACTGATATTAGAAATGTCATTCCTTAATTTCGCAATATCCCCCTGAACACTTGCCCTGCTGGAAATTGCAGAACTCATGTCTGATTGTGCCTTTGCCATAGATTCCTGATACTTCGCACGGATATTATCCAGTTCGATACTTGCATTAAGGAGATTTTGAGTAGAATTGCTCAGCTTATTTTGCTGACCAATCACTTTTGCGTTATCTTCCTGAAGTTTCAATCTCCGGGTTTCAATATCAGTAAGAGAGAAAAGGCCGTTTTTATAACCTGTTTCGTAGCGTGCCAGCCTCGTTTTTGTGGTTTCATAAAACTTTTGAACAGCAAGTAGCTCTGCACTATCAATGCTTACATAGTTTCTAGCCTGGCGTAATTTATTTTCTGCAGCCTTCATCTGGAAGCGCAAACCATCGCTCAATGCCTTCATCTGCCCTTTAGTGGCATCGATTTTTTGCACTGCTGCGCTTTCGCTTCCACGTTTTGCATCGAGTTGTTCATTTAACCGGGTAGGAAGTTCCGGATCGAAATAAGATTGACTGGTTTCCGAGATCACTAAAATTGTATCACCTTTTTTCACCTCTTGTCCTTCTCTTACCGCCCAGTGTTCAATTCTTCCACCAATCTGATTTTGAACGGTTTGTGGGCGATCTTCAGGTCGTAATGCCGTTACCGTACCCCGCCCGGGAATGGTTTGGCGGAAAGGGAGAAAAAGCAAAATGGCAAAGAATATAAATATAAACAGGAGTACCCTGCCGAGCATTTTGGGCCCTTTAGCATTTAGTATTTTACCATTGGCGTGCACAGATAATTCTTCCCAGTTTTCAATCTGAGTTGGATTGTTGCTCATTTTACCCATTATTCCATTCTCCTTCCTCTAATTCAAGATCAGTAACCACAGCCAGTTTTTCGCTTCCTGTTACCATGTCGAATACGGTATTTAAATTGGTCATCAGTTTTTCAATGGCATAGCTAATCTGTACAATGATCACTTCGGCAGCCACAAACTGACCAAATGTCATTTGTCTTTCTACTACGAAATAGGATCCTAAAAGCAATAACGAGCCCATTAAAATCGTCCGCATAGCTACAGCACTGATGAAAAATTTCTTCAATATGGAAAAGTGATCGTTTCTTGCCTGAATGTAATTTGCGGTAATTTCATCAGTGCGGTTGATGATTTCCTTCCGCTTTTCCTTACTGTTTCTATAAGTATCCAAATCTGCGGCAATCTCCTCCAGGTAGCCTGCCACCTCGTATTTATATTCAGATTCTTCTATGCTGGTCTCCACACCACGGCGATAATACAACACCAGGATCAGAATAATCGCAATTAAAACAAACATTCCAAAAACCATAAATACAGGGTGATAGAAAGAAAGCAAAATTACACTGAAGAATATCTGGACGGCAGCCGCTACAATATCCACCAGCAATTTGGTGAGGCCTTTTTGAATGGTTAAAATATCAAAAAAGCGGTTAATCAGTTCTGAAGGATTTTCGCCTTCCAACGCTTTCTTTTTGATCCGCGGTAAGCGAAAGGCAAATTCAATAGCTGTTTTGGCAAAAATCTTTTGTTCGATCACTTCTACCAGTGTAAGCTGACCGATTAAAAGTAACCCGCCCACAACAATGCCCACTAAAATAACGGCAATGAGGATATAGGTTGAACTGTACATGGCACCGTTAGATAACAGGTTGAAAACTGCACTGGTACCAAGAGGGAGCGAGAGTCCAATAAGGCCAATTAACATGGCATAAATGTAAATGTAATTGATGGTGCTGCGTTCGTAATAAAGCATGCGTACCAGTCTTTGCCAGGGCGTTGGTGCACCGGCAACGTGATGATTTTTCATTGTCTGTTTTAACTTTGGTTTGGAATAAACTTGAACATGCAACCATAACTGGCGGCATCAGGGAGCGGTAGCAAATCTACCTTTGCAAACATTAAATCAGCAAACAGCTGATCGTTTACAGTCAGTGCCAAAGATTAAGCTTCGGCGCAGTAAATTCGAATGCTCCTTTAGATTAAGAAAAGGTATCTGGAGGAGGCGTTGGCACACTTTTAGGCGGGTGTGCATCCATCCGAACATGATAGTGTTGGTTTTGAGCAGGATAATGAGTGAAACAGAAATAATGCGCCGCATCTAGAACCGATGATTCGTACAGCAGTAATTTCTTCTTGGTTTTTTCTAATGCCTCCTCTTCCTTGTCTTTATTTTCTTCTGCATTTTTTTCAATAGAAAATGCATTGGCCGACGTGGAGAAATAAGAAATAGAAAAAGCAAAAACTTTCAAGGCAAAGACACCCAACAGTATGAGGGCAAAAATGCTTTTTAGTAAATTTTTTCTTAATCCTTCCATGATTGATGGTTGCAAATATATATGCTTTCAACAGGGTCAGCGCTTTCCAAACCAGATTTTTCCTCATCAAAACGTCAAATTCACTGCAATAAATGGATAAGTCGAAAAAAAGATCGCCGATGTTAAAATGGCATTAGAATAATCCGCCTTTTGTAGAATTTTAGTCCTAAAATAATCAGAAGCAGAAGATGGTTGAGCCGCTTTTGTTGCGGGGGTGTAACCAGATTAATACATAATAAGCTATATTCGTTAATTATTTGAATGCGCTCCCGGCATGATAATTTTTGAAGTCTAAGCATATAAGAATGAATTTTATAAGAACAGTTGCTTTAAGCTGCTTTCTTTTCCTTACCATTAATATTTCTGTAGCGCAGAAAATCAGCAGCGCTTTTACGTCCGGGCAGTATACGAGTGAAATAAAAACGTATGCTACCAATGATGGATTACCCTCCAAAAATACAACCGCCACGTTGAAAGATAGAAGAGGTTTTATCTGGGTAGGTACAGAAAATGGCCTTTGCCGTTTTGATGGCTACACTTTTAAGACTTTTGCTAACAAAGCAGAAGATAGTTCATCAATTTCCAACAACTTTGTTAACGCGATTATAGAAGATAAAAAGGGAAAGATTTGGGTGGCCACTATGGATGGTTTGAATTTATTGGACCCACTTACTGAAACCTTCACCAGATTTGTGCACCGGGATAATAAGCCTACTTCTTTAAGTAATAATAAAGTATGGTCTGTGCTATGCGATAAAAATGGTAAAATTTGGATAGGGACCGATGATGGCTTTAATCAATATATAAGTGTAAGTAAAGGTTTTGTAGTTTATAAACCCAACCCAGCACGTAAAAATAGCCTGGTTGGAAAGTCAGTGAATTCGATTATCGAAGATGCACAGGGTGATTTATGGTTGGGCAACTGGAGCGCAGGATTGAATCGTTTTAACAAGAAGAAGCAAACTTTTACCAATTATGCGCAGTATCAAAAGCCTGGCGCTAAAAACCCCAATGATGTTTGGGCATTGTCTTATGCCGCAGACGGCAACATTTGGGTAGGAACCTATTGGGATGGACTTTTCAGTTTCAATCCTAAAACCCTTAAATTTCAGAAAATCGAAATTCCGGATCGGGAAAACTACTCTGTTTTCAGCATCATGCCAGCCGGTAAAGACCTCCTGTTGGTTGGAGGTAATAACGGTTTCTACTGGTACAATACCCGCATGGGGAGTTGGGATAAGATTAATGATATTCCAAACTTCTCTTATGGCGATAGCTATAAGGATAGAGATGGAATCATTTGGATTAACGGGCGCAACGGACTTAGAAAGATCGACCACCAACAATATAAATTTAATATCAATTTGCTACCGCTTGGCAACCGAGAAGTGAAGAGTGTGGTGATACGCGATTCTGTGATCTGGTTAGGGACTAATAACGGCCTCTTTGCTATCAATCAGCATTCCCGAAAAATGGTTTCATTCGCCAAAAAGAGCAATTCTAACAGCCTCACGAGCAATGAAATTCTGAAACTTTATTTCGATAGCCAGGGAATTTTATGGATCCTTACCGAAAATGGGTTTGATAGTTACCATCCGAAAAACAATCGTTTTACCCATCATTTCCACCATTCCGCTATAGGCAATTTATTTAATGAGGATGTCTTCAGAGATATTTTGGAGATAGAGCCTGGCATCTACATGCTGGCTACCGATGCCGGGATAAAAATTTATAATAGTAAAACTAATCAGTTTGAACACCTTTATAATCAGCCAAAAAATGCATTATCCATTAACAATAACCATACATATGCACTGGCAAAAGCAGCCGATGGAAAAATATGGATTGGTACCTATGGTGGCGGTGTAAACATTTTCGATATCAAAACAAAGCACTTCCGAGCACTCGAAACCATTAATGGGAATGGCAAGGGGCTCAGTAGCAATATTATTAAAGCCATCTATACCGATTCGAAGAAAAATATCTGGGTGTGCACTCCAGATGGGCTGAATAAGTTTTCACCTCAAGGCAGTTTATTACAGGTGTATTCGAAAACAGATGGTTTTGCCAGCAACGTATTCAATGATATTGCAGAAGATGCAGACGGGAAAATTTGGCTAGCCACCGAAAGCGGAATTTCCAGCCTTGATCCAACAAGTAAGAAGGTGAGGAATTTTGATGAGGCTGATGGCGCACTAGCAAATTCCACCATTATCAGTAATGGAAAATTAATTTTTGTGGCAGGCAACAAAGGCTATTTTTCCTTCAATCCCAATCAAATACAATTCAACCATGTGCCGCCGCCGGTTTACCTTACAGATTTTCAGTTATTTAATAAAGCTGTAGTGCCTGGAGAAGACGGGCCTTTAAAAGAGAACCTGAATGTTGCCAAAGAAATTACTTTAAACTATGATCAGAGTGTTTTTTCTATAGAATTTGTTGCACTCAATTATGCCTATTCGTGGAAAAACGAATATGCTTACCGTTTAGTTGGCTTTGATAAAAAATGGAATTACGTAGGTAATCAGCGAAAGGCTACCTATACTAACTTAAATCCCGGTACCTATCGGTTTCAGGTAAAAGCATCTAATAATGATGGGGTTTGGAATAATGAAGGCTATACCATTGTTATTAAAATTAATCCGCCCTGGTACTTAACATGGTGGGCTTGTTTCCTTTATATTGCCGCGTTCGGCGCTGGCACTTACACCTATATTTCATATCGGAAAAAGCAGGATGAACTAAAATATGAGATTAAAATCGCGCATATCGAAGGCGAAAAGGAGAAGGAATTGAATGAGCGTAAACTGTCTTTTTTTACCAATATCTCTCACGAGTTCCGAACACCGCTTACGTTAATTATTAATCCGGTAAAAGAGCTGCTCTATCAGGATGCTAAAAATCTGGATACCAGTAGCATGCATATCGTTTATAGAAATGCTAAAAGATTGCTAAGCCTGGTAGATCAGTTATTGCTTTTTAGAAAAGCAGATGCACAAGGCGATACACTTAAAGCCGCTAACCTTAACCTCACTGCATTATTAAAAGAGGTTTTTCTTTGTTTTGCCCACCAGGCCCGGAGTAAAAACATTCAATATGATTTTATTTCGGTAACAGAACGCATTGACGTTTGCGCGGACAGGGAGAAACTCGAAATTGCGCTCTTCAATTTATTGTCTAATGCCTTTAAATTTACGCCTGATGGTGGCCGCATTGCTGTAGAAGTTAAAGAAACGGAAGCAAAGGTGAATATCAGAATTACAGATACAGGCTGTGGTATTGCAGAAGATGCGACCGAGAAAATCTTTAACCGGTTTTACCAGGAATCTACCGCAGGCCGATCACTTGGAAATGGCTTTGGCATCGGGTTATTCTTGGTAAAGAATTTTATAGAAATGCATGGCGGTAGCATTAGCTGTCAAAACAACGAAGGGCCGGGAACGGCTTTCGAGATTTCGCTGAAAAAAGGCAATTCTCACCTAAATCCAGCTTTCATTGTAACTGATCGGCAGGAGACTTCATCTTTTCTAAAGGAACTGAATCAGGATGACCTGCTTAATGAACCTGTTAAGAAAAAGGAAATGATCCTGAGCGATATGCTTGCGCAAGAGAAAAAATCGATCCTCATTGTAGATGATAACGAAGAAATTGCAGATTACCTGGGAGAGGTATTCAAAGAAAAATATCAGATTTATAAAGCCAGCGATGGCGAAAGTGGCCTCGCCATTATTCGGGAAGCGTTGCCTGATATTGTAATTAGCGATGTAATGATGCAGGGAATGGGTGGGATAGAACTTTGTAGTATCGTGAAAGAAGATGAATCCATTTGCCATATTCCAATAGTGCTGTTAACCGCCAGCACCTCGGCAGAGATTAAGTTAAAGGGCGTAGAAAGCGGTGCGGATGATTACATCAGTAAGCCGTTCGATAAAGAATTACTGGTGGCCAGGATTGCCGGTATATTGAAAAGTAAAAACAGCCTTCAAAAGTACTTCTACAGCGAAATTACCCTGAATCCCACCAGTTCAAAAATTTCAGCAGAATATAAAGATTTCCTGAAAAATTGTATCAGGATAGTAGAGCAGAACATCGAAGACCCAAATTTTAACATCAAAATGTTAGCCGAAGAAATTGGAATGTCCAGAGCCAACCTTTTCAACAAAATTAAGTCAGTCTCCGGCCATTCATCTAACAGCTTCATCAGGTTTATTCGCCTTAGAAAAGCCGCGGAAATCTTTATCAGCAGTGATAAAACCATTCAGGAAACCATGTACACTGTCGGCATGAGTGATATCAAATATTTCAGAGAACAATTCAAAAAAGTGTTCGACATGAATCCATCAGACTATATCAAAAAATACCGCAAAAATTTCACCAACAACCAGTCTATCGATCCTGATTTCAAAAAAACAAAGCAGTAAATTACGTGGCTGGTCAGGTGGAAAAGTAGTTGCTTTTTTTAATGATCATGCAACCTTTGATATGCATTCAGCTGCAATGGTTAAGGTGAGTTTTGAAACGGAAGCCCAAATTCCTTGCGGGTTATCTGACGAAAAAAATTTTCGGCAAATCGTTTATAAAACGAGCTTTTAGCGTCAGCGCTGGTAAATAACGCGTGTTTTGATGTTTTTACCCCGCTAATAATAGCTGTTTACCCCCTTTCCTTTAGTCTAATTTGGCAGAATTTAGCAATGTTTTCCAACAAACCTTTGGTTATGTCTCACCCATACAGTGAAGCATCCGAAAGTCATCGAAACAAATGCTAATTATTAAGTAACCAAATTAAACCAACATGAGAAAAGTTTTACAGCGCCAAGCTGTTTTGTTTTGTCGCAGTGCGAAACGAACGCTGTTCATTGTATCCCTCAGCAGTGCTTCTTTGTTGTCTGCCCAGGTGGCGATGGCATCCGCACATCTAAGCGCAACAAATCCTTTACAGGCTAAAGATGAAATTACCGTAAGCGGAACCGTTTACGATGAAAATGGTGGTATTCTTCCAGGCGTAAGTGTTGCGGTTAAAGGAACAACTGTAGCTACCCAAACCAACAGTGAAGGTAAATACACCATAAAAGTACCAAATGAAAGTGCCATCCTGGTATTCTCCTATATTGGTTACGCCCGTTCGGAAGTGCCAACCAGGGGTAAAACGACATTAAATACACAACTTGCACCTGACTCTAAATCTTTAAATGAACTCGTGGTGGTGGGTTACGGTACACAGAAAAAAGCAACACTTGCTGGTTCAGTTGCCGTAGTTAAAGGAAGCGACCTGGTAAAAAGTCCGCAACCAAATCTTTCCAACTCACTTGCCGGTAGAGTAGCCGGTGTAGTAATCAACAATAGGGGCGGTGAACCGGGTTTTGATGGGTCTAAAATCTTAATTCGTGGTTTAGGTACCACCACCAATACCGATGTTTTAGTGGTAGTAGATGGTATTCCCGGGCAGTTGGGCGGTTTGGAAAGGATCGATCCAAATGATGTAGAAAGCATTTCGGTTTTGAAAGATGCATCTGCAGCGGTTTATGGAAACCGTGCAGCCAATGGTGTAATCTTAATTACGACTAAAAAAGGTAAACTTGGAAAACCTACTGTAAGCTATACCTTTAACCAGGGTTTTAGTCAGCCAACACGCCTGCCAAAAATGGCTGATGCGGCAACTTATGCACAGTTAATGAACGAAATAAACTTCGATTCTAATCCTGCTGGCGGTTTAAATCAGTCTTATACACCAGCACAAATTCAAAAGTTTAGAGATGGATCTGATCCGCTTTTATTCCCGAATACAGACTGGATCGGACAAACCTTAAAAAGTGTTGCCTTACAAAATCAGCACAGTTTATCGGTAAGTGGTGGTTCAGAAGACGTAAAATATTTCGTGTCGCTGGGCAAAATTTACCAGGATGCGATTTACGAAAATGGTGCAGCGAGTTACAAACAATATAATTTCAGATCGAATATTGATGCCAACATCTCCAAAAGACTGAAAATTGGATTAGGAATTTCTGGAAGAGAAGAAAACCGTTTGTTCCCGACTTCTGGCGCGGGTGATATTTTCCGTTCTATTTACCGGGCAAAGCCAATTGTGAGTGCATTCTATCCAAATGGTTTGCCTACAACAGGTATCGAAAACAATAACCCGGCAGTTCAGGTAAGCGATCTTGGTGGTACGGCCAGAAACCCTACACAAGTTTTCAATGCCATTTTAAGAGGAAGCTACCAGATTCCAGGTGTAGACGGACTTTCTGTTGATGGTTTCTTCTCGGTTGACAAAACCTCCAACTTTAAGAAAAACTTCAACAAGCCTTATAACCTCTTTTCTTATGATCAATCGACTGGAAATTATAATACAATAGTTGTAGGCGGTAGCAATGGAAAAGCTACGCTGTACGAATCTCAGGAAAACACCAGTCTAATCACATCTAACGTGAGGTTAAACTATGCAAAGAAATTTGGCAAGCACAGTATTGATGCCTTTGTAGCTTATGAGCAAAGCAGACAACGTTACGAAATTTTTGACGCACAACGGTTAAACTACATTTCAACCACTTTACCGGAGCTTTCACAAGGCGGTACGGCAGCTACAGATTTAAGAAATTCAGGCAGCAGTACAGATTATCCACGTCAGAGTTATATTTCTAAAATCGCCTACAATTATGATGAACGGTATATTATCGAAGGCCAGATGCGTGCAGATGGATCTTCACTTTTTGCTGATGGGAATCGCTTCGGTTATTTCCCTTCCATTCTGGGTGCATGGCGTGTGAGCAAAGAAAAATGGTTCAGTGATCACGTTTCTTTTATCGATGATTTAAAAATCAGGGCGTCTTACGGTTCATTGGGGAGTGATTTAATTGCACCTTACCAATACTTTGATAACTATACTTTGGTTGGAAACGGATTTGTTGGGTCTAACCCGGGTAGCGGTGTAAATGTAATTCAGCCCAACTTAAACCTGATTAAATTAGCCAATCCACAGGTGGGTTGGGAGAGAGCAAATAAGCTGGATATTGGGATTAATGCCACTTTCTTAAAAAACTTCACTTTAGAAGCGATCTATTTCAATCAGAAACGCAGCGATATTTTATTAACCAGAAATGCATCCATTCCGGCAACATCCGGAATCGTGAATCCTTTTCCAGAGTCAAATAATCCGGCGATTGTTCCTTTAGTGCCATCGGAAAATATTGGCAAGATTAACAGTTCAGGTATGGAAGCCAGTTTAGGTTATAACCATTCTGGAGAGACCTTTAACTGGGGTGTAACCGGAAACATGACTTATGCTAAAAGTGAAATTATTTTCATAGATGAAGCTGCAGGTACGCTTGATTATCAGCGCCAGACAGGTCAGCCGATTGGCAGTTATTTGCTTTTCAATTCTTTAGGTATTTTCCGTAATGCAGATGAATTAAATGCTTATCCACATGTTACAGGTGCAAAAGTAGGCGATTTAAAATACGAAGATTTTAACGGAGATGGCGTGATTGATTTCAAGGATCAAACCAGAAGTAAATATGGAAACGTTCCTCAAATCACGTATGGTATAAACCTAAATGCATCATATAAAAACTTCGATGTGTCGGTGCTTTTTGCAGGTCAGTCTCGCGTAAGCCAATATGTATTGCCAGAATCTGGTAGTGTGGGTAATTTTTACAGCAGCTGGGCTGATAACAGATTTTCGCCAACCAACAATGCAGGTACTTTTCCAAGGGTAACAGAACGGGCATCAAACGCCATTAGCGGCGGCGCTTTCCGCAATAACTTTTGGTTAAACAATGCGTCTTTCTTCAGGATGAAGAATGTGGAGCTTGGTTATAACTTCAACACCAGCTTGCTTTCTAAAATCAAAATTTCTGGTTTGAGATTGTATGCAAGTGCTTTCAATTTGTTCACCATTTCGAAAGTGAAAGATTACGATCCGGAAGGAAGCAGCGAAAGCGGCCAGTTCTATCCACAACAAAGAATCATTAACATAGGCGCGAACGTTAAATTTTAACATCATGAAAGTATATAAACCACTATATTTTACCCTTGGTGCAGCACTACTGTTTGCATCATGTAAAAAAGATTTCTTAGAAATTACACCCACTTCAGTAATCAGTACGGCATCAGTAGAAAATGACTCCACTATTTTTGAAGCATTTGTACTCAACCGTTACGTAAGCCCGAGGCTACAGGACAAAGAAGGAGAGGGGTCCAATCCTGGCTTCGGTCGCGCATTTGAATACAGCATGTCTAGTTCTTACACAGACGAATCCATCTATACCAATGATGATGGAAGCTGGGCAATGCAACGCGGACAGGTTTCTCCGGATAATTTAGGGAGTACAGCCTCTTTTTGGTCTAGAAGTTACCGCAGCATCCGCGAATGTAACTACGCGTTAGACGTGCTCTCTAAAATTAATATGAGTGCCGGCCATAAACGTTTAATTGAAGGCGAATTGAAATTTATCAGGGCTTTCCGTTATCAGGATATCATCCGTAACTATGGGCGTGCCGTGTTAATGAGCGATAAAATAACACAGTTAAACGATAACCTGCAGGATGATGCGCTTTTTAAAAGAGCAACGCTTAAAGAAAGTATCGATTATGTATTGGCACAATTGGATGCAGCTGCAGCACTTTTGCCAACTAACAATAATAGTTCATGGCTCTTGGGAAGAGCAACGAAAGGTGCAGCGCTGGCCTTAAAATCTAGATTGGCGCTTTATGCCGCAAGTCCGCTTTACAATGCCGGAACCTGGGCAGACGCAGCAACTGCAGCTCAGGCAGTAATCAGCTTAAACAAATACGGTATTTATACTGGTGGCTACAATAATATGTTCCTGGTAAATGAAACAAACGAAGTAATTTTCGAACGTTTATTCACTACCAATGCCAGACACGTATGCCTTGAAATTGCCAATGGGCCTAACGGTTACAATGCATGGGGAGGAAATACACCTTTACAAAACCTGGTAGATGATTACCAAACCACAAGCGGTAAAGCCATTACAGAAACTGGCTCTGGTTACGATCCTGCTAAGCCTTATCAAAACAGAGATCCAAGATTTGGCTATACTGTAATTTATGATGGAGCGAATTACCGGGGAAGAAATATGGAAGCTTTTGTTCCGGGTGGAAAAGACAGTAAGGATGGTAATTCGAACTGGAACACAACTAAAACGGGCTATTACTTAAAGAAGTTCATGAACGATGCATTTCCAATTGATAACCCATGGGATGTTGCAGGGTTACAACCATGGATTTACATGCGTTACGCTGAAGTGCTGTTAAACTTTGCAGAAGCCTCAAATGAAGCTTATGGACCCGATGCGGTTCCTGCCGGAGCATCAATGAGCGCCAGGCAAGCTGTTAATATGGTTAGAGCAAGACCAGATGTAAACATGCCGCCATTGGCTAGCGGATTGAGCCAGTCGCAGATGAGAGATGCTGTTCGGTACGAACGCAGAGTGGAGCTGGCTTTCGAAGAACATCGTTTTTATGACGTTCGCCGTTGGCAAATTGCACCACAGGTAGAAAGTAAACCTGCTTCGGGAATTATCGTAACAAAATCTGGAAACACGTTAACCTATGCAACTAAAGTTGCACTTGATGGTAAAACTTTCCAAAGTAAACAATACTGGTTACCAATTCCAAGAGCCGAAATTTTATCTTCGGGCGGTAAACTGGAACAAAATCCGGGTTACTAAATTTAATAAGGCTGTATCTTAATATTAGGATACAGCCTTTCTTACCTATTGTAAACCAACGTTTTGAAGTATTTATGTCAGTGCAATTCTGAGATTATGGGAAAATTTCTTCTGCCTGATGTCCGTTTAGATACATGCTTCTTGCGTATTTCCACCTACCACAAATGAATCGCTTTTTACTACGGAAATCACTTATATTTTTTTTAGCTGTACTCCCGGGGATAGTTTCTCCGATTATGCTAAAGGCTCAAAACCGGCGCAGCATCACCGCAGAAGTAGATGATAAAAAATCTGCGCAAACGATAGAAGGCTTCGGTGCATCTGATGCCTGGACTTGTCAATTTGCTGGCTTATGGCCAGATGCAGAAAAAAATAAAATGGCCGACCTGCTTTTTAGTAATAAAACAGATGCAGCCGGAAACCCATTGGGAATTGGTCTTAATTTCTGGCGTTTTGCTATTGGCGGAGGAAGTGCAGAACAAGGAAAAGCCAGCGGCATCCGCGATGAATGGCGAAGACAACAATCCTTCCGTAATGTAAATAACACATATAATGAGGATGCTATGCTTGGGCAAGTGTGGTTTATGAATGCCGCCAAAACCAGAGGAGTGAAGCATTTTTTGGGTTTTGTAAATAGTCCGCATGTAAATTTTACCCTCAACAATAAAGCCTTTTCAAGCGATGGAAAAACCAATCTGAATTTTAACAAAGCAGATGATTTTGCAAAGGATTTAATCAAATCTACCCAGATTTTAAAAAAGAAAACAGGAGTAGAGCTGGAATACTTAAGTCCGGTTAATGAACCACAGTGGAAATGGAATGAAGGAAACCAGGAAGGTTGCCCTTATACCAACAGGGAACTGGCGGTATTAATCAAAAAGTTGAGTGCCGAATTAAGCAAAACACAGCTTAAAACAAAAATTCAGATCGCAGATGCGGGTCAGTTAAACTACCTCACTAATCACCCTGATACTGCAAAAAGTAAACAGATTGAATATTTTTTCAATCCTACCTCACAAGGCGATATCGGGAATTTGAAGAACGTAGACCGGAGCATTTCCGCACATAGCTATTTTACAACAAGTCCGGAACAGAAATCCATAGCGATAAGAAAAGCGGTAAAGGAAGAGGTGGCCAGATATGATCAGCTGCGCTTCTGGATGTCAGAGTATTGCGTATTAGGAGATAGTCTTTTAAAAGGAGAAGGCCGCGACCTGGGGATGACGACTGCACTATTTATAGCGAAACTGATTCATCACGATTTAACCTATGCCAATGCCACCTCCTGGCAATGGTGGCTGGCCATTTCAACCGGTGATTATAAAGACGGACTCGTTTACATTGACAATAGCAAAACCAATGGGAAAGTCTATGACAGTAAAACGCTTTGGGCATTTGGAAACTATAGCCGCTTCATCCAGCCAGGAAGTAAAAGGGTTGAACTTAAGCTTTCTGATGAAAAAGACTTTTACGTTTCAGCCTATGTCAAAGCAGACGAATTGGTAACTGTTGCTGTAAATAACAGCGACGATGTCATCAGCTTTGATTTGGAAGGAATAGATCGAAAACAAAAAAACGTAACCATTTATACCACTGCAGAAGGTAAAAATTTGGCCCGTTCAGTAGTAGCGCCTGGAACATTTCAACTTCCTGCTAAATCCGTTACCACCATTATTGCGAATAAACAAAAATAGGAATGCACTTAACCGCAAATTCCTCAACATAAACACCATGAAAAAACAAAAAATATTTATTTTAAATACGCTGCTGCTGGCCGCAACGCTTTTTGGCTGTGGAAAAGCAAGCAACGAACATACTTTTACACTTGGAGACAGCACATTCATGCTGGATAATAAACCTTTCCAGATCATCTCCGGCGAAATTCACTACCCGAGAGTGCCACGAGAAGCCTGGAGAGCCAGAATGAAAATGGCAAAGGCAATGGGGCTAAATACCATTGGAACCTATGTTTTTTGGAATCTCCACGAACCAGAAAAAGGCAAATTTGATTTTACAGGCAACAACGATATCGCTGAATTTGTAAAAATTGCGAAAGAAGAAGGCCTATGGGTAATCCTCAGACCCAGCCCCTATGTATGCGCCGAATGGGAATTTGGGGGGTATCCTTACTGGTTGCAGAATGAAAAAGGCCTCGAAGTAAGAAGCCGCGAAAAACAATATCTGGCAGAATACAAAAAGTACATTGATGAGGTTGGTAAACAACTGGCGCCACTTCAGGTTAACCATGGCGGAAATATCATCATGGTACAGGTAGAGAACGAGTATGGTTCTTATGGTGCCGATAAAGTTTATCTGGAAATGAACCGCAAGATGTTTGTAGATGCCGGTTTTGACGGTTTATTATATACTTGTGATCCGGAAAAAGATATTGTTAAAGGTCATTTGAAAGGTTTAATGCCAGCCATTAATGGTCAGGATAATCCTTTAAAAGTGAAACAGGCTGTCCGGAGTTTGAACGATGGAAAAGGACCATTCTTTATTGCAGAATGGTATCCGGCATGGTTTGACTGGTGGGGAACACCTCACCATAAAGTACCGGCCGCACAATATACCGGAAAATTAGATACCGTACTTTCTAGCGGAATTTCGATTAATATGTACATGTTCCATGGAGGAAGCACACGTGGGTTTATGAATGGTGCAAACTTCAGAGATACCATTCCTTTTGAACCGCAAATTAGCAGCTATGATTATGATGCGCCGCTTGATGAGGCTGGAAATGCGACGGATAAGTTTATGAAATTTAGAGAGGTTATCGAAAAGCACTTGCCTAAAGATCAAAAATTACCGGAAGTGCCCCAACAGAAACCAACCATCGCATTGGATCAGATTAAATTTACTAAGGAGGTGGGAATATTTGATCAGCTGGCTCAGGGAAAAGTAAGTGAGCAACCCCTAACATTTGAAGACATGAACCAAGCCTATGGTTACATGTTGTATAAAACACAAATCGCAGGTGGTAAAAAAGCAGATTTAAAAATTGATGGCCTTCGCGATTATGGCATTATCTATATTGATGGCAAGAGGAAAGGAACTTTAGACCGGAGATTGGGCCAGGAAAGTTTGTTACTTGATGTGCCTTCCGGAACACATACACTGGAGATCTTTGTCGAAAACATGGGCAGGATTAACTTCGGACCTAATCTGCTCAAAAATAAAAAAGGAATTGTGGGCCAGGTATCATTCGGTGATACACCACTAAAATCATGGACGATGTACTCCCTGCCTTTTGACAAAGTTGAAGCTGCTAAAATCAATGCTGAGAAAGCAAAAAGAGATTCTCCGGTATTAAAACTCGGTTCATTTAACGTAAATACGCCAGCAGATACTTACCTGGATTTAAGGAAATGGGGAAAAGGTGTAGTTTGGGTAAACGGGCATAACCTCGGTAAATATTGGAGCATTGGTCCACAGCAAACCATTTATCTGCCTGCAGAATGGTTGAAAAAAGGATCAAATGAAATCATCGTATTAGAACTGAACAAGCCAGAAGTTAATGTGCTCAGCAGTTTAACTAAACCAATTTTAGATGAAGTTACAGAAGTGAAAAAATGACCAGAATACTGAAAATCAAATAACTTAAAACAAATATCATGGGCATCAGAAATTACGCATGGATTGCAGGTTTGAGTCTGGTCTTATCAGCTTGTACCAAGGAAGCAGCAGAGGTTTCACCATCTATTTCCGCAGATCAGGTTCTACATCCGCTAATTTCCGGTGTAAACTGGGCTGATGCCCGTGATAACTTTGTGGATGGATGGGTAATTCCATCAGGTTTAGAAGCTGGCGATGATTATACCACGGTGGCTACAAAGTCGAATGCCATTTATAATGGTGTAATGGCTAATTTGCAAGGTGTTAATGCAATCCGGCTACCAATTAACCCGCCTTCCGTAACAGAGCGGTGGTGGACGGCTTATCAGGCCACAATAGATCAGGCACTTAATAAGAAATTAAAGGTTGTTCTATCTTGCTGGGAAAGTGCTGCCACTAAGGATGGTAAGATCGATAATCTCGATGCTTTTTGGCAAATGTGGACCATCGTTATCAATAAATATGGTCAGCAAAGTGATGTGTACATAGAAGTGATTAATGAGCCTTACGGTTATTCATTAGCACAGTTAAGTACAGTTTATGAACAGTTTTTAGCAAAGTTTCCAAATCTTCCAAGAAACAGAATTCTGCTGTCAGGTACAGGTTATTCTGAAGATGTAAATGGGATAGGCGCAGATATCCGTTTTAAAGACTGTTTACTTGCACTGCATAATTATGCATTTTGGAATGTTAGAACACAAAGTGATTGGGAAGCCAATTGGCATGCGAGGTTTGGTGCCTATGCATCAAGAACGATTGTAACAGAATTCGGCGCCGGGATGACGACTGGTAAAAATTACACTGGAGCAGTGGGCAGTGATAACGAGGTTGCGTACATTGTAGGATCTACAAATGTATTTCAGAACACGAATTTATCCAGTATTTACTGGCCCGGAATTAGAGATGGCGACAGCTACAGTTTGTTAAACAAAAGCGGAGCAGGTGCGGGTATCACACTTTCCGTTACCAATCCATCGGGCGCTACGCGAGTACGTTTCGGTTGGGGCTATTGATAATTAGTGAGTTACGTCAAAAGCAGGCATGAAAGCAGGAATGAAAGCTGAAAGACTAAAGCTTAAAGACTAAAGCGAACCAACTTCAGCCAATTACACAATTTGAACGATGCCTTAAACGAATAAAGCGAAACGAAAAAACTAACAACGAAAATCGCCCAACGAAAAACGAAAAACGAGCAACGGCTAGCCTCTCTAACCTGTAGAAAAAACACCCAATTTGTCCAGAAACACTACAATCTTTCCGCATTTCAAGGTTGTATAAGAAGTATTACGAATATCAGGATCAAAAAAATACATTTTTTTTGTCGAAGAAAAACTGCGTTTCCATTATCAATTGCATGTTTTTATTAAAAAGTCAATCTATTACTGGTTCGTTATGAATGAGATAGGTGCTAATTGGCCTAATATTTGGTTAGCGATTGATGTAGCGGACGCTACATTAACCTATTTATTTAACCTTTAAATTTAGACACTATGGCTTTCAAAGCTAGATTGAATTTTTCGGGCAAGGAGTACGATGTACTTCATTGCGCCTATGCATTAAACCGCGATGTAGATGCTAAAGGAAGACCCTCTTCCGGAGTTTACGGCGGCACCATCGACATTGAGATCGAGTCAACCGAAGACACCTCAATAATCGAAGCGATGGTAAATAACCAGTACAAACCCATTACCGGAACCCTTTTAATTAAGAAATCTGAAGAAGATGCCAAAATGAAGGAAGTCGATTTTGAAGATGGCTACATTGTGAAGTATTCCGAAGGAATTAACATCATTGGCGATCATCCGATGACACTGAAATTTCAGATCTCCGCCCGAAAGCTGAAACTCGGAAATGCGGAGCATTTAAACGATTGGCCTAAAGCGTAGAAGGGAAAGGTTAGTATGGGTTAGCGGTTAGTGTTGTTTAGTGCATTTCTAACCTTCTAACCTCTCTAAACTTATAACCCATAACCTTTTGGTGGTTATATCGGTTAGCGGTTAGTATTGTTTAGCTATCGTATTTAATCTAACCCATCTAAACTTATAACCCATCTAACCACAATTCATTTTTTCAAAAAATTAAAACTTACCACAATGGCATTTAAAACCAGATTAA
>Ga0308159_1000535_pt1 | contig 83533 bp, 76 predicted proteins | sample PhyCR1_FD_201040 | JGI IMG/M metagenome (GOLD analysis project Ga0308159, IMG submission 201040) | Phyllosphere microbial communities from UC Gill Tract Community Farm, Albany, California, United States - DLSLC.R1 | ecosystem: Host-associated > Plants > Phyllosphere > Unclassified | place: USA...
CGCCCGCCCCCGCCCCCCCCCCCCCCCCCCCCCCCCCCCCCCCCCCCCCCCCCCCCCCCCCCCCCCCCCCCCCCCCCCCCCCCCCCCCCCCCCCCCCCCGCTTCCGCGAGCGAAACGCCCATGGCGATGCCCCACCCCAACCCCTCCCCTGAAGGGGAGGGGCTAAAATCGTGCAATGCTGATCGCTTTCAACTCTAGTCGTACAGCGCCCCCGCCAGCGCATCGACCAGCAGGCCGCGCGCCTCCGGGGTCAGTCGGTGTCCGGCCAGCGCGATGATGGCCAGCTGCTCGAAATCGACCGCGCGGCGGCATCCGTTGAAGAAGCTGCGCAGCATATGGCCCAACGTCTCGGGCGCGGCGAAGGCATCCGCCTCGGCAAAGGCCGCGACCAGTTCGCGCGCCGCCGCCGCATCCGCCTCATGCCGGTGCCGGACATGGTCGAGGAGCGTGTCGGTGAGCGGATCGGCCCGCCCGTTGGACAGCATCGCCTCCAGATAGACGCCGTCCGCCTGCTCGCCCCGCTCCACCAGCGTATCGAGCGCGTGCAGGAACAGCGTCATGGTCGACGCGTCGGGACGATCGGGCAAGGCGTCCGCCATCGCCTCCGCCTGCCCGCATAGCGCCAGCCGACGACGATGCTCCTGCAAGAGGCGGATCAGGTCGATTTCCTGAATGACGTGCCAGCGCCGCGCGAACGGCACGACGCTGCCTTGAAGCGGGTTGCGATCCATCGCGGGTCTTCTCCTTCGCGCCTCTGGTGACGAAGGGACGCGGCCCCCGCATTGACGATGGTCAAAGCGCCCGGCGGCCGTATTCAGCGCTGGCGGGCGAGATGCCGGTGGATGGTGCTGCGATGGACGCCCAGTTGCCGTGCCGCCGCCGAGACATTGCCCCCATGCGTCGCCAGCGCCGCCTCGATCGCTTCGGCGCGGTCGTCGGCCAGCGGGCGGGTGGCCATGGCCAGTTCGGCGCCGCCGCCCCGCCCCTCGGCATCCCAGCCACCGATCAGGGTCGCGCCATTGGCCAGGCGCAATCGGCCCCGCGCCGCCTGCCCCTGCATGTCCACCAGTTCGCCGAGTGCCGCATCGTCCAGCGCCTCCCAGCTGCGCCCGACCAGCGAAAGCCCGCGCCGGTTGGCGGCGACCAGCCGGTCGTCGCGGAACACCAATATTCCCTCGCGCGCGGTCCCCAGCATCGCGGCGTCATCATGCATCCGCAGAACACGGCAATCGGCGAACCGGTCGCGGAACAGCCGATGCTCGATCTGGTCGACCGCCAGCCGGATCAGCCCCAGCGCATGGCCATGCCCGCTGATCGAAGGCCCCGATATATCGAGCGCCCCGACGATCGCGCCGCGCGGGTCGAGGATCGGCGTCGCCGCGCAGCTCAATACCGCATGTTCGGCGAAGAAATGCTCGGGGCCGTGAACGGCGATCGGGCGACGCTCGGCGATGGCGGTGCCGATCGCGTTGGTGCCGATGCTCGCTTCGGTCCAGGACACACCGGGCCGGAGCGCCACCTGCGCCGCCCGCGACAGGAAGCCGGTATCGCCGATCGTGTCGAGGATCATGCCGTCCGCGTCGGCCAGGATCACGACGCTGCCCGTGTCGCGGGCCTCGCCCGCCAGCATCTCCAGCTCGGGACGGCACAGGCGGCGCAGCGACTCGCGCCGCTGGCGTAGCGCGTTGAGTTCGCTCTCGGTCAGCGGACCGCCATCGCGTCGCCTTCCTTGCGCCAAGCCCATATCGGTGCATCGCAGCCAGGAGCGAAGCACCGGCTGGCGCACGCTTTCCAGCGGCAACTGCCCCTCGTCGAAAAAGGCCCGACGCCCATATTCTATTCCGGCGCCGTCCATCGCCGCATCCTCTTCCCATTGTCGCAAGTTGCGACACCGGCGCGGCTTTGGCGTCGCGCCCTGCAACACATGCTACGCCTCGACGGCGGAAAGTCCACCACATCGCCTGCACTTCGTCGCGCATCGTCTTGCCCCTCGGGCGCTACGGGCAGAGCCTTGGATCATAACAGACCAAGGAGAGGTTCGATGACGATCCAGGACGCCATCAAGGCGCGCAAAGCACCGTTCAAGGAACGTTATGGCAATTTCATCGGCGGCCGCTGGGTCGATCCGGTCGACGGACGCTGGTTCGACAACCGATCCCCCATCGACGGACAGGTCATCTGCCAGGTCGCGCGCAGCCAGGCCGCCGATATCGAACTGGCGCTCGACGCCGCGCACAAGGCCAAGGACGGCTGGGGCCGCACCAGCGTCGCCGAGCGCGCGCTGATCCTGCACCGTATCGCCGACCGGATGGAGGAAAACCTGTCCCTCCTCGCCACCGCCGAGACCTGGGACAATGGCAAGCCGATCCGCGAGACGACCGCCGCCGACCTGCCGCTGGCGATCGATCATTTCCGCTATTTCGCCGGGTGCATCCGCGCGCAGGAAGGCGGTATTTCGGAGATCGACCACGACACCGTCGCCTATCACTTCCACGAGCCGCTGGGCGTGGTGGGGCAGATCATCCCGTGGAACTTCCCGCTGCTGATGGCCTGCTGGAAGCTCGCACCCGCGCTGGCGGCGGGCAATTGCGTGGTGCTCAAACCCGCCGAGCAGACCCCCGCCTCGATCATGGTGCTGGCCGAACTGATCGCCGACCTGCTGCCCGAAGGCGTGCTGAACATCGTCAACGGGTACGGCGTCGAAGCGGGCAAGCCACTCGCCCAGAATCCGCGCATCGCCAAGATCGCCTTTACCGGCGAGACGACGACCGGCCAGCTCATCATGTCCTATGCGTCGGAAAACCTGATCCCGGTGACGCTGGAGCTGGGCGGCAAGAGCCCCAACATCTTCTTCGCCGACGTGGCGGCCGAGGATGACGATTATCTCGACAAGGCGATCGAGGGTTTCGCCATGTTCGCGCTCAACCAGGGCGAGGTCTGCACCTGCCCCAGCCGCGCGCTGGTCCATGAGTCCATCTATGACCGCTTCATGGAAAAGGCGGTCGCGCGGGTCGAGGCGATGATCCAGGGCGATCCCCTCGACCCCGCCACCATGGTCGGCGCGCAGGCCTCGCAGGAGCAGATGGACAAGATCCTCGGCTATCTCGACATCGGCCGCGACGAAGGCGCCAAGGTGCTGACCGGCGGCACCCGCAACCGGCCCGAGGGGCTGGAGGGCTATTACGTGAAGCCGACGGTGCTGAGCGGGAACAACCGGATGCGCGTCTTCCAGGAGGAAATCTTCGGACCTGTCGTCTCGGTCGCGACCTTCAAGACCGATGAGGAAGCGCTGAGCATCGCCAACGACACGCTCTATGGCCTGGGTGCGGGCGTGTGGACGCGCGATGGCACGCGCGCCTATCGCATGGGCCGCGCCATCCAGGCGGGGCGCGTCTGGACCAACTGCTACCATGCCTATCCGGCCCATGCGGCGTTCGGAGGCTATAAGCGCTCCGGCATCGGGCGCGAGACGCACCGAATGATGCTCGACCATTATCAGCAGACCAAGAATCTGCTGGTCAGCTACTCGGCCAAGAAGCTCGGCTTCTTTTGACCCCGGTCAAGGCGGGGACGGCCCGGCGCGCCCATCCCCGCTTCATCTTTCCGACGATAGGAGAATATCCATGTCGAAGACCATGAAGGCGGCGGTCGTCCGCGAATTCGGTGCTCCCCTGACCATCGACGAAGTCCCCGTGCCGCAAGTCAGCGACGGCATGATCCAGGTCGCGATCCAGGCCTCGGGCGTGTGCCATACCGACCTGCACGCCGCCGAAGGCGACTGGCCGGTCAAGCCCAATCCGCCCTTCATTCCGGGGCATGAAGGCGTCGGCTATGTCTCGGCGGTCGGCAAGGGCGTTCGCCACGTGAAGGAAGGCGACCGGGTCGGCGTGCCCTGGCTCTACACAGCCTGCGGTCACTGCGTACACTGCCTGGGCGGGTGGGAGACCTTGTGCGAGAGCCAGCTCAACACCGGCTATTCGGTGAATGGCGGCTTTGCCGATTATGTCATCGCCGATCCGAACTTCGTCGGCCATCTGCCCGCCAATATCGGCTTTACCGAGATCGCACCGGTGCTCTGTGCCGGGGTCACGGTCTATAAGGGGCTGAAGATGACCGATACCAAGCCGGGCGATACTGTCGTCATCTCCGGCATCGGCGGGTTGGGTCACATGGCGGTGCAATATGCGGTCGCCATGGGGTTGAACGTCGCGGCGGTCGATGTCGACGACGCCAAGCTGGACCTTGCCCGGCGGCTGGGCGCGAAGGTCACCGTCAATGCCCGGACCGAGGCCGATCCGGCCGCGGCGATCAAGCGCGAAACCGGCGGCGGCGCGCAGGGCGCACTGGTGACGGCGGTCAGCGAAAAGGCCTTCGCGCAGGCCATCGGCATGATGGCGCGCGGCGGCACGGTGGCGCTCAACGGCCTGCCGCCGGGCGACTTTCCGCTCAACATCTTCGGGCTGGTCCTGAACGGCATCACGGTGCGCGGATCGATCGTCGGCACCCGGCTCGACCTGCAGGAATCGCTCGACTTCGCCGCCGAGGGCAAGGTGAAGGCGACCGTCTCGACCGCGCGGCTGGAGGACGTCAACCAGGTGTTCGACCGGATGAGGCGAGGCCAGATCGAGGGTCGCATCGTCCTCGACCTGACGGCCTGAGAGTCCGTTTGAAAACTCGCCGAAAGCGGGTTTTGGGGCGGCGCCAGCCCCGCCCGCCGGCACTGGAGAAACAATGACCGACCGTATCGCCTGTGCGGCCCTTCGTTCGCGTATCACCGATGCCGACACCGCCGCCGCCCTGATCCGCCCCGGAGAGACGGTGGCGACGAGCGGCTTCACCGGCTCCGGCTATCCCAAGATGGTGCCTCAGGCACTGGCGCGGCGCATCGCGGTGGCGCATGCCGAAGGGCATCCGTTCCGCGTCAACCTGTGGACCGGCGCCTCGACCGGCCCGGAACTGGACGGCGCGCTGGCGGCGGTCGACGGCATCGCCCAGCGCCTGCCCTATAGCGGCGATCCGGTCGCGCGCGAGAAGATCAACCGGGGCGAGATCGACTATCTCGACATGCACCTCAGCCAGGTCGCGCCGATGGCGTGGGAGGGCGTGCTCGGCTCCCTCGACACCGCGATCATCGAGGTGTCGGGCATCCGCGCGGACGGCTCGCTGATCCCGTCCTCCTCGGTCGGCAACAACAAGACCTGGGCAGACCGGGCGAAGCGCGTGATCCTGGAGGTCAATCGCTGGCAGGACGCGGCGCTGGAGGGGATGCACGACATCTATTACGGCACCCGCCTGCCGCCCGAGCGCGTGCCGATCCCGCTGGTCCGCCCCGATGATCGGATCGGCACGCCCTATCTGGCCTGCAATCCCGACAAGATCGTCGCCATCGTCGAAACCGAGGCACCCGACCGCAACCTGCCCTTCGCCGCGCCCGACGATACCGCGCGCGCCATTGCGGGGCACGTCATCGAATTCCTGGCGCATGAAGTGTCGCGCGGACGCCTGCCCCCCGCGCTGCTGCCGATCCAGTCTGGGGTGGGCAATATCGCCAATGCGGTGCTGTCCGGCCTGGTCGACGCGCCGTTCGACCCGATGACCGCTTATACCGAGGTGATCCAGGACGGGATGCTCGACCTGCTCGATGCGGGGCGCCTGCGCATGGCGTCCGCCACCGCCTTCTCGCTCAGCCCGCAGGCGGCGGCGCGGCTCAACGCGAACATGGCCGCGTATCGTGACCGCATGATCCTGCGCCCGCAGGAGATCAGCAACCATCCCGAACTGGTCCGCCGCCTGGGCTGTATCGCGATGAACGGCCTGATCGAGGCGGACATCTATGGCAACGTCAATTCGACGCTGGTGATGGGATCGCGCATCCAGAACGGCATCGGCGGATCGGGCGATTTCGCGCGCAACGCCTATGTCTCGATCTTCATGACCCCCTCGACCGCCAAGGGCGGCAAGATCTCCGCCATCGTGCCGCAGGCCTCGCATGTCGACCATATCATGCAGGACGTGCAGGTGATCGTCACCGAACAGGGGCTGGCCGACCTGCGCGGGCTGTCGCCGCGTCAGCGCGCGAAGGCCGTGATCGAACGCTGCGCCCATCCCGATTACCGACCGATGCTCGCCGACTATGCGATGCGGGCCGAGGGTGGCTCCTATGGCCTTCATGCCCCCTCGCTTCCCGCCGAGGCGCTGTCCTGGCATCGACGCTATATGGAAACGGGAACGATGCGGCCGTCTTGACCATGGTCAATGTCGCGGACGGCAAAAAGCCTGATGGTTGCGGCCATGCAGGAGGATATCATGACGATCGCCGACAACGAGTTGCTGGTCACCCGCCAAGGCGTGCGGCTGCACGTTCGCCCCGCGCGCGGGGAGGACGAGGCGGCGCTGGCCGCCTTCTTCGCGCATGTCTCGCCCGAGGATCTGCGCTTCCGTTTCCTGACCGGCGTGCGCGAGGTCAGCCATGAGCGGCTCAGGGGCATGATCACCGCGAACGACAGCAACACGGAAAGCCTGATCGCCCTTGCCGACGACGGATCGATCCTCGCGGCCGCAATGCTGGCGGGCGACGACAGGTCCACCTCCGCCGAGGCCGCCATCGCCATCCGGCGCGACATGAAGCGACAGGGTATCGGCTGGACGCTGCTCGACCATCTGGTCGAACATGCGCGGCGCAGGGGATATCGTACGATCGAAGCACTCGAGGACCGCGAAAACCGCTCCGCCATCACGATCGAAAAGGAGATGGGCTTCGAACCTCATGCCGTCGAGGGCGACCCCATGCTGGTCCTGCTGAAGCGCAGCATCGCCTGACCCAGGCGCCGGGGTTCACGAGAGGCGCGGCCCCGTCGACCCGTACCATGCGGCTTCTGCGCCGACGGCCCGTCCGTCCAGCCGGGAATTTCCGGCTGGTATCGGCCAACAGGATGATCTGCCGAAAGGCCACCCCGCCACAGCCGATCCTGCGCGATGGATGCCGGCGGCAGGGTTGCCTTCGTCATGCCGCCCGGTCATTCTGACGACCATGGCGATACGCCACGCCCGATCCGTCTTTTTGAACGCCGCGCTGGCCCTGCTGGCGGTGCTTGGCGTGATCGGCTTGTCCGGCTGGCATGATGCCATGGTGCATGACGAGGATCCCGTCCACGCCGCGTCCGTGCTGCACGGCCATACGGCGTCGCCCAGCGATCCCGATGCGCCCATTCATACCCTCGCCCACGCGATCGGCCAGTGGATCGTTCATGGCGGGGTAGCGACACCCCTTCATCTGATCCGCATCGTCGCGCCAAACTGGGCGATCGCCAGCGACGACCTGCCCGGCGGCACCGACCCCGCCGCCCTGTTGCGACCGCCACGCAGCTGAGCCCGGTCCGGCGCCTCGGCGTCGACAGGCTTCATTGTGGCAGGAACGGACAGATATGAACGGTTTCATTCGCCGGTCGCGCAGGATTGCGCTGGCCGGTACGCTGGCGGCGCTCTGCCCCGGCGCAGGCTGGGCGCAGATCGCGCCGCCCTTCGCACAGTTGCTGCGCCAGGCCCGCGAGGCGCCACGCATCACCGCGCTGGATGCCGATGTGGCGCAGGCGCGCGGCCTTGCCGAGCAGGCCCGCGCGCGCGCCAATCCCTCGATCAACCTCTATGGCGAGAATTTTGCAGGCGATCTACGCACCAATGCCCGCGACCAGCAGCAGACGACCTTTCAGATCGACCAGCCGATCGAACTGGGCGGCAAACGTGCCGCGCGGATCGCCGCCGGGGATGCGGGGATGGCAGTGGCCCAGGCCCGCAGCAGAGAGGGGCGAGTCGCCTTCGCCACCGAGCTCGCCCGCGCCTATGCCGCAGCCGAAATCGCCGACCGCCGCATCGCACTGGCCGAAGACGAGGTGGAGGAGGCCACGGACGTGCTGAAAGTCTCGCGCGCGCTGGTCGCGGCCGGCAAGGAAGCTCGGCTGCGTCAGGTGCAGGCCGAAACCGAACTCCACACGATGGAGTCGGACCTGGAGGTCGCCCGCGCGCAGCGGGTCGGCGCGCTCGCCCGGCTGGCGGCGATGGCGGGGTCGCCGAGGCCCTATACGGCGCTGGCCGAGTCCCTGATCGACCGGATGGACGCCCGCCCGGCCAGTGGTCCGGTCGACCCGATGCAGAGCGCCGCCGTGAAGCTGGCCCAGGCCGAGCGCGAAGCCGCCGCCCGCGCCGTCACCGTGCAGCAACGCCGCGCGACGCCCGACATCACCGCACAGCTGGGCGTGCGCCAGTTGCGGGTCGCCAATGGCCCCGCCATCGTTGCGGGCGTCACGATTCCCTTGCCGGTGTTCGATCGCAACCGGGGCAATATCGCCGCCGCCCAGGCCGAACTGCGGGGCATGGAAGCGCGTGCCGCCGCCACCCGACTGGAAGCAGAGGCGGGCACCCACGCCGCCCGCGCCCAGATCGACGCGGCCGATGCCCGCGCAACGGCGGCAAAGCGAACACTGGCGACCGCCGAGGAAGCCTATCGGCTGGCGCGCATCGCCTATGAGGCGGGCAAGGCCCCGCTGATCGAGCTGCTGTCCGCCCGCCACAATCTGGGTGCCGCGCGCGGCGTCATCCTGGACGCCGACATCGCCCGCTTCGACGCGCGCGCCACGCTCGCCCGCCTCGCGGGCCTCAGCATCACCGGAGAACCGGTTCAATGACCCCCCAATATCGTCTGTCCACCGGAGCCGCGCTCGGCCTCGTGGCCGCCGCCGCCCTGGGCTTTGGGGCGGCCCGGCTGACCCGGCCGAACGCATCCCCCGCCCCGACCACCCAGGCCGCCGTCGAAAAAGGGCCGCGCGAAACGCTCGCCATCTCTCCGCAAGCTATCGCGGCGTCACAGATTGCCGTCGCACCTGCGGACACGGGCGGGCTGGGCCGCGCGGTCATCGCCGCCGCCACCGTCCAGGCGACGCCCGATGCGGATGCCGTGCTTACCGCCCGCGCGCCGGGCACCATCACCCGCATCCTCGTCCGCATGGGCGATGCGGTGCGCGCCGGGCAGACACTGGCGCTGATCGAAAGCCGCGACGCCTCGCAGATCACCGCCGACCGCGCCGCCGCCGCCGCGCGGGTCGGGTTGGCGCGGCGACAGCTGGAGCGTGAGCGCGGATTGCTGGCGCAGGGGGTTTCGCCGCGCGCCGATTATGATTCGGCGCAGGCCAATCTTGCCGTGGCACAGGCCGATGCGCTGCGTGCGAGTGCGGCCGCGGGCGCGGCGCGCGTCACCGGCGACGGGCGATCGGTGGCCGTCATCAGCCCGATCGCCGGACGCGTGACGATGGCGGCCGCACGGCTGGGCCAATATGTCACCGCCGAGGCCGATCTGTTCCATGTCGCCGATCCCCGTCGCCTGGAGGTCGCCGCCGCCGTGCCCCCGGCCGAAGCCGCCCGCATCCGGGTCGGCGACCGGGTCGAACTGCTGACCCGCGACGGCCAAGGCGTGGCGGGCCGGGTCCGCGCCGCGACCGGCGTCGTCGATCCGCAGTCGCGTACCGCGACCATCATCGTCACGCCGCAGGCCTCCGCCGACACGCTTTCGCCCGGCCAGCTGGTCCAGGCGCGCATCTTCGCCAGTGGGGGCGTCGCCCATGACGGCATCACGATCCCGCAGGACGCGGTGCAGACGCTGGGCGGGCGGGACATGGTCTTCGTCCGCACAGCCCAGGGCTTCCGCGCCCGGCCGGTGACGATCGCGGGCCGCTCGAACGGCATGGTCGCCATCGCCGGGGGCATCGCGGCGGGCACGAGGATCGCCACGACCAACGCCTTCCTGATCAAGGCCGAACTCGAAAAGGACATGGGGGGCGAGGAATGATCGCCGCCATCCTCTCCGGCTCGGTCCGCCTGCGCTGGCTGGTCGCCGTCCTGACGCTCGCCGTCGTAGCGTTCGGCGCGTGGCAGATCACGATGCTGCCCATCGACGCGGTGCCCGACGTGACCAATCGACAGGTACAGGTCAGCACCTTCGTCCCCTCATTGGGGCCGGTCGATGTCGAGAAGCAGGTGACCTTCCCCATCGAGACCGCCTTGGCGGGCATACCGGGTCTGGAGATGACCCGCTCGCTGTCGCGCAACGGCTTCAGCCAGGTGACGGCGGTGTTCACCGACGCGACCAGCATCTATTTCGCGCGGCAGCAGATCGCCGAGCGGCTGGCCCAGGCCAAGGACAGCCTGCCCGTCGGCGTCCAGCCCAATCTCGCGCCGCTCAGCACCGGTTTGGGTGAGATCTTTTTCTACTCCATCGCCTTTCGCCATCCCGACGGGCGCGGCGCCCCCCGGATCGACGGCAAGCCGGGCTGGCAGCGCGACGGCAGCTATCTGACGCCCGAGGGCGAGCGGCTGACCACCGAGCTGGCGAAGGCCGCGTATCTGCGCACCGTCCAGGACTGGATCATCCGCCCGCAGATGCGCACGGTGAAGGGCGTCGCGGGCGTCGACTCCAATGGCGGCTATGTGAAGCAGTATCTGATCGAGCCCAATCTGTCGGCGCTTGCCGCCTATGGCATCGCGATGACCGAGCTGGCCGATGCGGTCGAGCGCGCCAATGTCTCGGCGGGGGCGAATTATGTCCGCCGTGCGGGCGAGAACTTCCTCGTGCGGGCCGACGCCCGGCTGAAGTCGATCGAGGACATCCAGGACGCCGTCGTCGCCACCCGCAACGCCGTGCCGGTCCGGGTACGCGATGTCGGCCAGGTGACGATCGGCGGCGCGGTCCGCACCGGCTCGGGCAGCCGCATGGGGTCGGAGGCGGTCATCTCGACCGTGCTGATGCTGGTCGGCGAAAACAGCCGCGTCGTCGCCACGGCGGTCGCCGACAAGCTGGACCAGATCAACCGTACCCTGCCCCCCGACGTCTTTGCCGAGCCGGTCTACAACCGGTCGAAGCTGGTCGACGCGACCATCGCCACCGTCCGGAAGAATCTGGTCGAGGGCGCGCTGCTGGTCATCGTGGTGCTGTTCCTGCTGCTGGGCAATGTCCGCGCCGCGCTGATCACCGCCGCCGTCATCCCGATCACCATGGTGATGACCGCGACGGGCATGAACATGCTGGGCGTGTCGGGCAATCTGATGAGCCTGGGCGCGCTCGACTTCGGGCTGATCGTCGACGGGGCGGTCATCATCGTCGAGAACGCCCTGCGCCATCTGGCGGAGCGCCAGCATATCGAGGGGCGGCTGCTGACCCGCGCGGAACGGCTGGAGACGACCGCCGCCTCGGCGCGCGAGATGATCCGGCCGACCGTCTATGGCCAGGGGATCATCTTCCTCGCCTTCGCGCCGCTCCTGACGTTCCAGGGGGTGGAGGGCAAGACCTTCGCCCCGATGGCGATCACGCTGATGATCGCACTCGCCTGCGCCTTCATCCTGTCGCTGACCTTCGTGCCCGCGATGATCGCGATCCTGATCAAGGGCCGGGTCGAGGAAAGCGAAGTGCGGCCCATCCGCTGGTTCAAGGCGCGCTATGCCCCGGTGCTCGCCCGTGCCATCGCCCGGCCCCGCCCCTTCGTGCTGGGCGGGGTGGCGGTGTTCGTGGCGGCGGCCCTGGGCTTCGGCCTGCTCGGCGAGGAGTTCATGCCGCAGCTGGACGAGAAGGACATTACCGTCACCAATTTCCGCATCCCGTCCGCCTCGATCGACCAGTCGACGCAGATGCAGATGCGGATCGAGAAGGCACTGAAGACGCTGCCCGAGGTCGCCCTGGTCTTTTCCAAGAACGGCAATGCCGATCTGGGCACCGACCCGATGCCGCCCAATGCCTCCGACACCTATGTCATCCCCAAGCCCGAGGGCGAATGGCCCGCCGAGGTGCGAACCAAAGCGGACATCATCCGCCGCGTCGAGGAGCGGATGAAGCAGGTGATCGGCAACCGCACGGAGATCCAGCAGCCGATCCAGATGCGCTTCAACGAGCTGATCGCGGGGGTGCGGGCCGATGTCGCGATCAAGCTGTACGGCGACGACCTGGACGCCATGGGGGCAGAGGCCCGGAAGATCGCCGATGCCGTCCGCACCATTCCCGGCGCGGCCGACGTCAGCGTCGAGCAGACCGATGGCGCGCCGACCTTCGACGTGCGGATCGATCGCCAGGCGGCCGGTCGCCTGGGCCTGTCGGTCGACGCGATCACCGCCACCGTCGCGGCGGCGCTGGGCGGGCGTGAGGCGGGACTGTTGTTCGAGGGGGATCGCCGCTTCGCCGTCGTCGTCCGCCTGCCCGACGTGCAGCGCGACGATATCGACACGCTGGGCGCGATCCCGGTGATGCTCCCCGCCGTCGAGGGGCAGACGGCGCGCTCGGTGCCCTTGCGCGAGGTGGCGAGCTTCCATTATACCCAGGGGCTGAACCAGATCAGCCGCGAAAATGGCAAGCGGATGATAACCGTGCAGGTCAATGTCCGCGACCGCGACCTGGGCGGCTTCGTCGAGGAAGCCGAGGCACGGATCGCGAAAATGCCCCTGCCACCGGGCATGTACACCGACTGGGGCGGCACCTTTCAGAGCCTGCAATCGGCGCGGCTTCGCCTGATGCTGGTGGTGCCGATCTGCTTCTTGGCCATCTATGCGCTGCTGTTCATGGCACTGGGCGGCTTCGTGCCCGCCCTGATCGTGTTCTCGGCGGTGCCGATGGCGCTGGCGGGGGGCGTCTTCGCGCTGCTGCTCCGGGGCATCCCCTTCTCGATCACCGCAGCCGTCGGCTTCATCGCGCTGTCGGGCGTGGCGGTGCTGAACGGCCTGGTCATGATGAGCGCCATCGCCCGGCACCGCGCGCTGGGTGAGGAGGATGATCGTGCGATCGCCGATGGCGCGATGGAGCGGGTGCGCCCCGTCCTGATGACCGCGCTGGTCGCCTCACTGGGCTTCGTGCCGATGGCGCTGGCGACCGGCACGGGGGCGGAGGTGCAGCGGCCGCTGGCGACGGTGGTCATCGGCGGGCTTATCACCTCCACTGCGCTGACGCTGGTCGTCCTGCCCGCGATCACCGCCTGGGTGTCGCGCTGGACGAAATCGCGGGGGCGCCCCCGCCGTCCCGGGGCACTGGCCGAGGCCTGAGCCGCCGCCCGCCCCCGGCACCGTCCGGGGGCGGGCACCAGACATGCTTCAACCCGCCCCCGTCACGGCATCTTGTTCGCGGAAAATGCAAAAGACGATCAAAGCTGCGGACGATCCACGCCTAGAGTTGAAAGCGATCAGCATTGCACGGTTTTAGCCCTCCCCTTCAGGGGAGGGGTGAGCAGAGTTGATCGTTTTCGACTCTAGCCTTTCGGGACATTGGCAAAGGAGTGATGACGTGGCGAAGCGAATGACGCCGATCTGGTCCACCGCCCTGACCGCAGGGCTCCTGATCCCCGCGCTGGCGGATGCTCACGGCATCTGGTTCGCGCAGCGCGCCAAGCAGATCGCCATCGTCTATGGCATCGGCGCCGACGACCTGGAGGCGGTCAAGCGCCAGCCCCATATGGAAAGCGTCCAGGCCTGGGATGCCGAGCTGAACCCGATCGGCGCGCAACTGCGCACGGCGGGGCCGGTCGTGCTGGTCGACACCGAAGCGCCGCCGACCATCGTCAGCGCGGTGCTGCAGAATGGCACATGGTCCAAGCTGCCCGACGGCGAATTCGTCAAGAAGTCCAAGGATGAGGTGCCAAACGCGGTCAAGAGCGAGACGACGATCAAATATGCCACGATGATCCATGGCCCCCTGACCAAGCCGGTGCCGCTGATCCCGGCGCAGACGCTGCAGATCGTGCCGGTCGGCGCTTTGCCCGCCAAGCTGGGCACCCCGATGACCTATCGCGTATACTTCAAGGGCAAGCCGATCGCGGGCGCGACGGTCATCAACGACATGGTCAACGACCCCGACGCGGCCGAGGTCGCGACCGGCGCGGACGGCCGGGTCACCCTGCCCGTGCGCAACCAGGGGCTGAACGTGCTGCGCGCCGTCTATGTCTCACCCTCGGACCAGCCGACCAAGATCGACCGTTACGAACATACCGCGACGCTCGCCTTCACCCTGCCGCATGCGCCCGAAGAATGAACCCAGCCCTCCAGCGGGATGCGCTATCGCATCCCGGCCCTGATGCTCGCTGCGTCGCTCACCCTCGCACATGGCGCGGGTGGGTCAGCCAGCGGAGACCGGCGGCTCGGCTGTCCCCGCCCAGCCGACAAGTCCGACGATCAGGACGGCGGCGGCAAGCTCCAGCGACAGGCTGATCCGCAGGTGCCGCAGCCCCCTGTCGCCCGACGCGAGCAGGCCCGGCGTCAACACGAAGCGATTGGCCGAGGCCAGCCCCAGCATGGCCCCGAACAGCAACAGCTTGACGATCATCAGCCGCCCGTAAAGGGTGTCCGGCAGCCGAGCGATACCGTCGACACCGATCAGCATCGCCGCATTGACGAGGCCCGTCGCCAGGATGGCGGCGACGATCACGCTCCCCGCCCCGGCAAATCCCGCCAGGGCGCGGGTCGCTTCCTCCCGATCGAGGGCACGGCGGAGGACAAGCCCGGCAAAGACGACCAGCGCGCCGATCCAGGCTCCGGCCGCCAGCATATGGACGATGTCCGCCCCCAGATGGACCCAGCCGAGCGCGCCGGGATCCATCGCGCCATGCCCGTTCCAGGCCAGCGTCGCGGTCGCGGCCGCCGCGAACAGCGCGACAGCGCAGCGTGGCACCATCGGCCGCGCCAGCAGCGTGACCAGCAACGCCGCCAGCAGCAATATCCGCATGACAAAGGCCAGCCCCGGCGCGGTGTCGCGCAGTAGCATGGCCAGCAATTCTCCGCTCAGCGCCCCCGGATCGCCGCCGGTCATCGCGACGGCCAGCAGGACGAAGCCGATCGCCGACACCGAAATTGCAAAGGCGGTGACCGCCATCAGCGGCCACCGCCGTATCTTCGCGAACAGTGCGAGCCCGAACAGTCCAGGCAGGATGGCCAGCGACAATCCCCGCACCAGGATCAGCGCAACCTGCATCATGGGGTCAGCCGACCTGGATCTTGTAGCTGCCGGTGACGCGGTGGGTGTCGGCGGATACGACATGCCAGGCGACCTGATACTGACCACGTGGCAACGGCGCGGCGAGGGTCAGGACCAGCGAGCGGCCGTCCGCCCCGACCGAGGTCTTTGTTGGAATGACATGTGCGGCCATGCCCGGCATGATCATCGTCAGCTCGGCGCCCGACATCGGCGCAAGCAGGGTTTCGGAGAAGTTGAGCACCAGCGTGCGCGGCGCGGTCGTGACCGTGGCGTCGGCCGCAGGGCTGGCCGACAGCAGCTTGGGATGCGCCAGCACGGGCGCGGAAAGGGACGCGACCAGGGTCAGGGCGAGCAGGATACGACGCATGGGATCAAACTCCGATTGGGGGTGAATTGCCGTCACCCACCCTTACGCAGGCAAAGCGGCCGCCCCTCCGCCGACACGCCCTTTTTTGGGGCCATGCCGGGCGGGGGCGACTGCCCGTCGGTCAGTAGGAATAGCCAACCCGCACCATGAACTGGCGCGGCGCGCCGGGCAGCGTCCACAGCCGCGAATAGGAGCTGGGGAAGTAATGGACGTTGAACAGGTTCGTGACCTCACCCGAGATGCGCAGCCGGTCGGTCGCCTCGAACGCCGCCGTCACGCGGGTCAACGTATAGGCAGGCAGGTAATAGAAATCGCCATTGGCGAAGCGGAAGCCGGTCTCGCCCAGCCGCTTGCCGACATAGTTCACGCCCGCACCGAGGGTCAGGCGCTTTTCGCCGATGTCGAAGTCCTTGAAGACCAGCGCGCTGCCGCTGTTCTTGGCAATATTGAGCAGCGGATCGCCCTCGCGCAGGCCGAACCCGAAATTGGGATCGAGGGCGTTCTGCGCCACCTCGGCATCGATATAGGCATAGTTGAACTGCACCCGGAACCCGGCGGGCAGCTGGCCCGACAGCTCGGCCTCGACGCCCTTGCTGCGCGCCTTGCCGACGGCGAGCGAGAAATTGGCGTTGACGGGGTCGGCGGTCAGCACGTTGCTCTTGGTCGTCTTGAACAGCGCGACCGTGCCGGTCAGCCGCTGGCGGAGCAGCGAAACCTTGGCCCCCGCCTCGTACGACGTCGTGCGCTCGGGCACGAAGGCGTTGTTGTTCGCATCGGTGCCGTTGTTGGGACGGAAGCCGCGCCCGTAATTGGCGTAGAGCGAGACATGCGGCCCGAACAGATAGGTCGCGCCCACCGAGGGGCTGAACGCGGTGCGCAGCTGCTGCGTCCGGCGACGCGCGGCGCGGTCGTCGATGATCTGCTCGAACTGGTCGTAACGTCCGCCCGCGCGGATTTTCAGCGCGTCGGTGACGTCGATCTGGTCCTGAAGATAGGCGCCCCAGCTATATTGCCGCTCCAGATAGCTCTGGAACGCACCCGCCGCGGGCCGCTTGCCATAGACCGGGTTGAAGATGTCGATGCGGTTGCCCGCCGCCAGATTTCCGGCGGCCTGCGACGCGACGGCGGGCGGACGGTAGCGATTCTGGAGGATATCCAGTTCGTAATCGTCCCAGTCCGCGCCGATGATCATGTGATGGGTCAGCGGCCCGGTATCGAACTTGCCGCTCAACTCGCCACGGAAGGTCAGGTCGGTGGTCTTGTAATCGCGGTCGCGGCGCTGGCGGGACAGGGTGATGCCGTCGGAATAGAGCCGCTGACGCCCCGCCGCCAGCTCGGCCTCGGTCGACACGCCCCGGAAGAAGGTGTCGCGATAGCCGATACCCAGGATGATCGACCAGTTCCTGTCGAAGTCATGCTGCAACTGGGCCTGATGCCCCATGGCGCGGACATGGACGGGACCATCGCCAGGCTCGCCGAAGAAGCGGTTGCGCGGGACCAACGACAGGTTGCCGGTCGGTGCGACGATACCGCGGTCGAAAGTTACCTTCTGGTCGATATACTCGAACTCATAGCTGGCCGAGCTGTCCTCGCCCAGCTTGACCAGGAAGGATGGCGTGACCGTGATCTTCCGGCTGGAATTGAAGTCGCGGAAGCTGTCGGCCGATTCCGCCGTGCCGGTCACGCGCATCGCGACTCGCGACGACAGCGGCACGTTGAAATCGCCCTCGCTGCGATAGGTGTTGAAGCTGCCCGCTGACAGGATTGCACCGCCATGTAGGACGAAGCCCGGCTTCTTGGTGATGATGTTGACGGTGCAGCCTGGCTCCCCGCGCCCGAACAGCGAGGAATTGGGGCCTTTCAGCACCTGGATCTGTTCGACATTGGACGTGTCGCGCGACCCGCCATAGCCGCGCGCGGCGTTGAAGCCGTTGACCAGATAATTGCTCGCCGTGCCTTCATCCCCCGAGAAGCCGCGACAGGCGAACACGTCGAACAGGCCGCCGAAATTATTCTGCCGCGCGATGCCGGTCGCGAAGTCCAGCGCATTGTCCAGCCGGGTCACGCCGGCATCGCGCAACGTTTCGGCCGACAGGACCTGGATGCTCTGCGGCACCTCGATCGTGGGAACGTTGGCCACATATTGCTGACGCTGGCCCTGCACGACGATGTCCGCCTGCTGCCCTTCCGCCGCCCCCGCGGTGTCGGGTTCCGTGCCCGGACCGGCCGCCCCGGCCGTGTCGTGATACGCCACCGGCATGGTCTGTGCCCAGGCCGCCGTGGATGTCGTCATCGCCAGACCGGCGACGCTCAACGATAGCAGATGTCGGTAGCGCATAGGATCCCCCAAGACTTCAATGGATGTCGCGTCGTCCTCAACTCGACGGCGTCCTGGCCTTCGTCCTGGTCCCTGGACCGGCGGGCCGATGTGGCGCCCTCTCTGCGATGGCGACATGATGGGCAGCCGCGACAAGCATTTTATTGCGAAGCCATGACAGGATCGGAACGAAATGCGGATTTGCGCGTGCCGGGCCGACGCGATCCTGCCGGGGACTGGCTGCCGGTTTGGAGTCAGGCCGGCAGAAGGGTCCGCGCCAGCTGCGCGAACCAGGCGATGCCGGTCGGGATGGCGGCATCGTTGAAATCGTAACCGGGGTGATGAAGCGGCGCGACATGCTCTTCGTCGCGCTGCCCCAGCCACAGATAGGCCCCCGGCCGCGCGCGCAGCATGAAGGCGAAATCCTCCGACGTGAAAGCCGGATCGGGCGCCGCCTTCGCATCGGGGCAGACTGCGCGCGCCGCCGCCAGCGCGATCTCCGCGCAATCGGCATCGTTGATCGTCGCCGGGTAATAGCGGACATAATCGACCGCCACCTGCGTCTCGCTCGCCCGTGCGACGCCCTCGCAGATTGCGCGCAGCGATTGCTCGATCCGGTCCTGCACCGCGGTGGAGAAGGTGCGGACGGTGCCGGTCAAACTCACCTGCGCCGGAATCACATTGTGCGAGTCGCCGCCCGTCACCTTCGTGACCGACAGCACCGCGCTCTCGGTCGGGGCGACGCGGCGGGCGACGATGGTGTTCAGCTCGCCGATCAGGGTCGCCGCCGCCAGGATCGCATCGGGCGTCTGGTGCGGCATGGCGGCATGGCCGCCGCGCCCCGAAATGGTGATGTCGAACCGGTCCGCCGCCGCCATGATCGGACCGGCCCGCGTCCGCGCGCTGCCCAGCGGCAGGTCGGGCCAGTTGTGGAGCGCAAACACCCGGTCGCACGGGAACCGCTCGAACAGGCCGTCGCGCACCATCGCATCGGCCCCGCCCAGTCCTTCCTCGGCGGGCTGGAAGATGAAGTGGATCGTGCCGGAGAAATCGCGCATCCGCGCCAGATGCCGCGCCGCGCCGATCAGCGTCGCGCTATGCCCGTCATGACCGCAGCCATGGAAGACCCCCGGCACCGTGCTGGCATGGGCCAGCCCCGTCGCCTCGGCGAAGGGCAGCGCATCCATGTCCGCGCGAAAACCGATCGCGCCGTTGCCGGGGCCGTTGCGCAGCGTGCCGACCACGCCGGTGCCGCCGACCCCCGTCGTCACCGCCAACCCGGCCTCGCGGAGCGCCTCGGCGACGATCCCGGCGGTGCGATGTTCGTGGAAACCCAGTTCGGGATGCGCGTGCAGATCGCGGCGCAACGCGGTGAGATGATCGAGTTCCTGGGCGTCGATGGGCATGGGCATACCTTCGTGATGGTGTCAGCCGCGATCCTCGAACAAGGTTTCGATCGGGTCATAGCGCTTCACGATCGGCGACTTGAGGACGATGTAGCTGAAATATTTCTCGATCCCGAAATCACTGTCGAGAATCGACTCGATCAGTTCCTGATATTGCGAGACGTTGCGGGTGATGAACTTGACCAGATAGTCGTAACCGCCGCTGACCAGGTGGCATTCGACGATTTCCGGCACGTTGCGTGCGCGCTGCTCGAACCGGGAAAAGTCGCCGGTGCGGTGATCCTTCAACGTCACCTCGGTAAAGACGGTCAGCGTCTCGCCCAGCCTGGCCAGCGCGACATGCGCGCCATAGCCGGTGATATAGCCCGCCTTTTCCAGCCGCTTGACCCGCGACAGGCAGGGGCTGGGCGACAGGCCGACGGCATCGGCCAGGTCGACATTGGTGATCCGCCCATTGCGCTGCAACTGCGCCAGAATACGAAAGTCCAGTCGATCGAGTTTGGGCGCTGACGTCATGGTGGCGGATATACCCCTTCTTTCCCCGTGCGAGATACGCGCATCACAATATGCTGCGCACCTCCGGCTGCTCGATGACATCATCCAACGTGCGCGTCAGCCGCGCAAGCAAGGTGGCCATGTCCTCCTCGCCGCAACTGATCGCAGGCGCCAGCCCGATCGTCCCGTCGGCAAAGGCGCGGAAGATGATGCCGTTGGAATGGCCCGCCCGCGACAGCCGGTCGGGCAGACCCAGCGCCGGGTCGAAGCGTGTCTTCGCGGCCTTGTCCGCGACCAGTTCGATTCCCGCCAGCATGCCCGCCTGCCGCACGTCGCCGACCAGCGGGTGGTCCGCAATCGCCGCCAGCCCGGCGGCCAGCTGCGGCGTACGGGCGATACCGTTCGCCAGGATGCCGCCTTCATACAGGTCGAGCACCGCCATCGCGACGGCCGCCGAGACCGGATGCCCCGAATAGGTGGCACCATGCCCGACCGGCAGATGGTTGTCGGGGCCATCGGCGATCCCGGCATAGATGTCGGCCGACATCAGCACCGCACCCATCGGGACGTACCCGGCCGTCAGCCCCTTCGCCAGCGTCATCAGGTCGGGCGACACGCCTTCATGTTCGCAGGCGAACATGGGGCCGGTGCGTCCGAAGCCGGTGATGACCTCGTCGACCACCAGCAGGATGCCGAGTTCGGTGCAGGCGGCGCGCATCGCGGCCAGCCAGCCTTTGGGCGGCACGATCACCCCGGCGGAGCCCTGCACCGGCTCGGCGAAGAAGGCCGCGACATGGTCGGCGCCGAGTTCGGCGACCTTGTCCTTCAGCGCGGCGACGCTGGCATCGATCACCGCTTGCGGATCGGCACCGACCGCATGACGATAGGGATAGGGGGCCGGAATATGATGCTGCCAGTGATGCGGCAGATCGAACAGCCGGTGGAAGGCGGCCAGGCCGGTGATGCCCGCCCCGTTCGACGACGAGCCGTGATAGCCCTTGTCGAGCGCGATGACGTGCTTCTTGGTCGGCCGTCCCCTGGCATTCCAGTAATGGACGATGAAGCGCAGCGCCGAGTCGACCGAGTCCGAACCGCCCTGCGTGAAATAGACGCGTTCCAGCCCCTGGGGGGCGAGGGTCGCAAGTCGCTCGGCCAGCCGGATCGCGGGTTCGCTGGCATAGGAGAAATAACCGGTGGCATAGGGCAGGCGCCGCATCTGCTCGGCGGCGGCCTCGACGACGCTGTCATGGCCATAACCGATATTGACGCACCACAGCCCAGCGAACGCATCGAGCAGGCGGTTGCCGTCGCTGTCGGTCAGGTACATCCCCTGGCCTTGCGTCAGCACGGTCGCACCCCGCGCCTCGTGCCCGCGCCACGCCGTGACCGGGTGGATGAGGTGGCGGCGATCCGCCTCGATCAGCGAATTGGAGAGCATGTCTGGCCTTGTTGTCTGTGGTGACGCCATCCTAGGCCCGGTTCACCAGCGGGAGGGACCGCCACCACCCTTCCCGCCGCCGCAAGCTGCCAAGTTTTGCGACCCGGCAGCAGAATATGCCGCGTCCGCGCGTCAGCCGATCGCCGCCGCGATCGCCTTGCCGCACTGCACGGTGTCGGCCACCCCCTTCAGGTCGCGGGTACGACCGGTCTCGCTCGTCAGCACCGTCTCGATCGCGGTGACGATGGAGGCTGCCGCCGCCGTCTCGCCGACATGGTCCAGCATCATCGCCGCGCTCCAGATCTGGCCGACCGGGTTCGCGACCCCCTGCCCCGCAATGTCCGGTGCCGAGCCATGCACCGGCTCGAACAGCGACGGCACGCTGCGGTCCGGGTTGATGTTGCCGCACGGCGCGATGCCGATGGTGCCGGTGCAGGCGGGGCCAAGATCGGACAGGATGTCGCCGAACAGGTTGGATGCGACCACAACGTCGAACCGGTCGGGGTTCATCACGAACTGTGCGGCCAGAATATCGATATGATATTTGTCGGTCCGCACCTCGGGATAGTTTTTCGCCATCTCCGCGACGCGGCCGTCCCACCAGGGCATGGTGATCGCGATACCGTTGGACTTGGTGGCGGAGGTCAGGTGCCGGGCGGGCCGCTTCTGCGCCAGGTCGAAGGCGTAGCGCAGGATGCGGTCGGTGCCGGTGCGGGTCATCACCGTTTCCTGTAACACCACCTCGCGGTCGGTGCCGGGAAAGGCGGTGCCGCCGATGGCGGAATATTCGCCCTCGGTATTCTCGCGCACGATCATCATGTCGATATCGCCGGGCTTTCGCCCCACCAACGGGCATGGCACGCCCGGCATCAGCCGCGCCGGGCGCAGGTTGACATATTGGTCATATTCGCGCCGGAACTGGATCAGCGAATCCCAGAGCGAGATATGATCGGGCACCGTATCGGGCCAGCCGACCGCACCGAAGAAGATCGCATCGACATCGCCGATCCGCGCCTTCCAGTCCTCGGGCATCATCCGGCCGTGGCGGACATAATAGTCGCAGGAGGCGAAATCATGCCATTCCTGTGCGATGGTGAAACCGAAGGCCGCCGCCGCCGCCTCCAGCGCGCGGACGCCCTCGGGCACGACTTCCTTGCCGATCCCGTCGCCGGGGATCACCGCGATCCGATACTGTGTCACAGGCCCTTCAATCCCCCCCAGTGGAACGCCTTGGTTTCCAGATATTCGTCGATGCCTTCGCGGCCGCCTTCACGGCCGAGCCCGGAGGCCTTGATGCCGCCGAACGGGGCCATCTCCATCGCCAGCGCGCCGGTGTTGAGCCCGACCATTCCGAACTCCAGCGCCTCGCCGACACGCCAGGCACGGTGCAGGTCATTCGTGTAAAAATAGCTGGCCAGCCCGAACGGCGTCGCATTGGCGAGCGCCACCGCCTCCGCCTCGTCACGGAAGCGGAAGACCGGGGCGACCGGCCCGAACGTCTCTTCGGAGGCCAGCCGCATGTCGGGCGTCGCATCGATCAGCACGACCGGCCGCGCGAAACGGGCATCCCCGGTCACGCCATCGGGGGCGGCGGCGATGCGCGCGCCCTTCGCCAGCGCATCGGCGACATGCTCGGCGACCTTGGTCGTGGCGGCGGCGTTGATCAGCGGGCCGACCGTCACACCCTCGTCACGCCCGTCGCCCACCCGCAAGGCCCGCACCGCCTCGCCTAGCTTTGCCACGAAGCGGTCGTGAATGCCGTCCTGCACGAACAGGCGGTTGGCGCAGACGCAGGTCTGTCCGGCATTGCGGAACTTGGACGCCATGGCCCCAGCCACCGCCGCATCGACATCGGCATCGTCGAACACCAGGAACGGCGCATTGCCGCCCAGCTCCAGGCTCAGTCGCTTGAGCGTATCGGCCGACTGGCGCATCAGCAGCGCGCCGACGCGGGTCGATCCGGTGAAGGAAAGCTTCCTCACCACCGGCGATGTGGTCAACGCCGCGCCGATCGCCTGGGGCAGGCCGGTGACGATATTGACGACCCCCGCCGGGATACCCGCCCGAAGGGCCAGCTTGCCCAGCGCCAGCGCCGTATAGGGCGTCAGCTCGGACGGCTTGATGACCACGGTGCAGCCCGCCGCCAGTGCAGGTGCGACCTTGCGCGTGATCATCGCGGCGGGGAAATTCCACGGCGTGATCGCCGCGCACACCCCCACCGGCTCGCGGGTCGCAAGGATACGGCGGTCGGCGGTCGGCGCGGGGATCATATGTCCGGCGATGCGCCGCCCCTCGCCCGCGAACCACTTCACGAACGACGCGGCATAGCCAATCTCGCCGCGCGCCTCGGCCAGCGGCTTGCCTTGTTCCGCGGTCATGATCGCGGCCAGCATATCGGCATGGTCCAGGATCAGCCGATGCCACGCCTCCAGCAGCGTGGCGCGGTCATCGGCGGTGCGGCGACGCCAGGCGGGAAACGCCTCGGCAGCGGCGGCGATCGCCGCCTCGGCCTCGGGCGCCCCCGCCGCCGGGATGGTGCCGATCACCGCCCCGGTGGCGGGGTCGGTTACGTCCAGCGTCGCGCCGTCCCCGGCCCCGCGCCATGCCCCACCGATCAGCATCGTCTCGACAAGCAGGCCGGTCGCGCGAAGGTCCCGGGACATCAGCACAGCGCCTGGCTGACGATGGCGAAGGCCTGTCCCGGTACGGCGGCAGGCGGCTCCGCGCCACGCACCATCGTTACCACCCGGCCGACCTGAACGAGTCCCAGCTCCTCCAGCCACGGCCCCAAGCTGCTGTTCCCATGTATATCCAGCCGGATGAATTCGCCGCTGCGCGACCCGATCCACTGGGCGATCAGCGCCTTGGCACGGGTCGCGTCGGGGGCGATCACCGGCCCGACGACATAGCCGCGCCCGAACCGGCGGAACAGCGCCGCGCCCGTCACGGCGTCACCATGCGTCAACACCACGCCATGCGCCTTCTCGCGCAGCAATGTCATGACCGGTGGGCGATCAAGGCCCGTGGCCGCATGGACCAGTGCATCGACGACCGCGCCGTCACGCTCACCCATCGGCCGAATCCGCTCCCCTGCCTCCAGCGGGACCAGCGGCGCCTGAAAGGCCGCACCCTGGTGCTGCAGGATCTCGCCGATGCCGCGAAAGCCCAGCTTGCGATAGAGCGGCAGCCCCTCCTCGGTGGCGTTCAGCACGATCGCGGCATCCGGACCCAGCTCGGCCGCGATCTGGTCGAGCACCGAGTCCATGATGATCCGGCCCAGCCCCGCGCCCCGGTGCCGCCGGGATACGATGACCATGCCCAGCGTCGCGGTCCTGGGTCCCGCGCGCCACCACATCGTCGTGCCGACGATCTCGCCGTCGAGTTCGGCGACCGTGCCGGTGCCGACCGCCAGCATATCGGCCAGATCCTCTGCCCGGTGCGGCCATTGCTCGGCCTTGGCGAGCACATGGAGGCTGGCGACGTCCCGCAGCGTCATCGCACGCAGGCGCATCGTCCGATGCTCGGCCTGGACGGGGGAAGGGTCGGCGCTTGTCGGCATGGCTGGCTGTTCCATCGAAATCCTCTCTGCCCTTTTTACCGCCCCCATGGCGCAGGAGGTGCCGCACCGCCTAGTCCGCCGGGGCATATCGCATGTGATTTGCGGGGCGATGCGGAATATCATGCTGCACCCGGCATCGGCGGCTTCCCGACCCGCTCCTGCACGCTCGTCTCCCATCGGGCCGAAGACGAGGGCGCGGTATGCTGTGCGGCGAGGCGGGGGCCGATCGGCACATATGACCGGCATGTGACACAACTAAAGTGGTACGATGCCGGGCGGACGTAGCAGACTATGCTGCGACGGGGCCGCACGGGGATGGCCTCTCGCCGGGGGACGCAAAGCCGCACGATGATGCTCGAATCCTATTGGCTGGATAGCGGCGAACGCTTCGCTCCGGAGGGGGTGACCCCACTGCCCGCCCGTGCCTCGGTCGTTGTCGTGGGCGGCGGGTTCACGGGTCTTGCCGCTGCGCGCGCCCTGGCTCTGGCGGGCACGCAGGTCGTGGTGATCGAGGCGGGACGCATCGCCGGGGAAGCGTCGGGGCGCAATGGCGGCCAGTGCAACAACGGCATCGCGGGCGATTTCGCCGCGCTGGGCGCTCGGTTCGGCCGCGAGCGCGCCACCGCCCTCTATCGCGCCTTCGACACCGGCGTCGACCGGGTCGAGGCGATCGTCGCCGAAGAAGCCATCGACTGCGACTTCACCCGCAACGGCAAGCTGAAGCTGGCCGACAAACCCGAACATGTCGCCAAGCTCGCCCGCGCCGCCGAATTGCTGTCGAAGACGGTAGAGCCGGACATCCGCCTGCTCGACCGCGACCGGCTGGCCGGGGAAATCCGGTCCGACGCATTCCATGGCGGCCTGGTCTTCCCGCACAGCGCGTCGCTCCACATGGGCCGCTTTGCCACCGGGCTGGCGCGTGCGGCGAAGCGGCACGGAGCGCATATCCATGAGGACACGCCGCTGACCGGCCTGACCCGCGCGCCGGGCGGGCGCCACAAGCTGGTCACGCCGCGCGGCACGATCATCGCCGACACCGTATTGCTGGCGACCGGCGCGTCCATGGCCGGGCCATTCGGCTGGCTGCGGCGGCGGATCGTGCCGATCGGCAGCTTCATCGTCGCGACCGAGCCGCTGGGTGATCTGGCGAACATGGTCATGCCGGGGCGGCGCAACGCGACGACGACGCGCAATATCGGCAATTATTTCCGCCTGACTGCCGACAACCGCCTGATCTTCGGCGGCCGCGCCCGCTTCGCCCTGTCCAGCCCGCGCAACGACATACGCAGCGGCATGATCCTGGAAGCACGGATGCGCGAGATTTTCCCCGCCCTGGCGGATGTCCGCATCGCGCACAATTGGGGCGGGATCGTCGACCTGACCGCCGATCGCCTGCCGCGCGCGGGCATCCGTGACGGCCTCCACTATGCGATGGGCTATAGCGGCCACGGCACGCAGATCTCGGTCCTGATGGGCGAGGTGATGGCGCGGATCATGACCGGTGCCAGTCCGGCCGAGGCCAATCCGTTTCACGGCATCGACTGGCCCGCCATACCGGGACATTTCGGGCCGCCCTGGTTCCTGCCGCTGGTCGGGGCCTATTACCGCTATCAGGACTGGCGGCATTGATCGGGCGGCGCGACGCGATCCGCCTGATCGGCGGCGGCGGCCTGTCGCTGGGGCTGGGCGCATGCGGCTTTTCGCCCGCGCGGCCCGAACCCGCGGGCGGGCGGCTGCGGGTCGCGGTCGCAGTCAGCTCGACCGCCGACACGATGGACCCGGCACGCCAGACCGTGGTGTCCGACTTCTGCCGTTGCGCGATGGTCTATGACGGGCTGACCCGGCTCGACGAGCATTTCCGCCCGCAACCCGCGCTGGCCGAGTCGATTGAGACAAGCGACGCCCGCGATTGGTCCATCCGCCTGCGCCGCGATGTGCGGTTCCATGACGGATCGATGCTGACCGTCGCCGATGTCGTTTATTCGCTGAAGCGTCACCTCGATCCGGCGGTCGGATCGAAGGCCCGCATCTTCGCCGAGCAATTTGCCTCGATCCGTGCCGATGGACCGGATCATGTCCGCATCACCCTGAAGAGCCCCAATTCCGACCTGCCGACGATTCTCGGCATTTCGCAGTTTCAGATCATCCGCGACGGGACACGGGACTTTCACCATCCGATCGGCACCGGGCCGATGCGCATGGTCGAGTTCACTCCCGGCGTGCGGTCGATCGCGGTGCGCTGGCCCGAATATTGGCGCCGCCAGGTCCGGCTGGGCGAGGTGGAGCTGTTCTGCATTTCCGACGACAATGCGCGGATCAATGCGCTGCTATCGGGCGATGTCGACCTGATCCATGCGATCAACCCGCGCATCGCCAGCCATCTGGAGCGCGCCGGGTTCGACCTGCTGGTCACCAAGTCGGGCGGCTATACGAATCTGATCGCGCGGCTGGACCAGAAGCAGACCGGCAACCGCGATTTCATCCAGGGCCTGAAGCTGCTGCTTGACCGCGAGACGATGCGCAGCGCCATCTTCCGCGGCTATGCGACCATCGGCAACGACCAGCCGATCGCGCCGACCAACCCCTATTTCGACCCCAGCGTGCCGCAGCGCGCCTTCGACCCCGACCGTGCCCGCCATCATTTCGCGCGGGCCGGGATGATCGGCGCGCGCCTGCCCATCGTCACCTCGACGGCGGCGGACAAGTCGGACGACATGGCCGTCCTGATCCAGAATGCCGGGCGGCGGGCGGGCGTGCAGTTCGACATCCGCCGCGTGCCGTCCGACGGGTACTGGACGAACAGCTGGATGAAGGTGCCGCTGGGTTTCGGCAACACCAATCCGCGCCCGACCGCCGACATCGTCTTCACCCAGTTCTTCGCCTCCGACGCGCCGTGGAACGAAAGCGGATGGAAGAATCCCCGCTTCGACAGCCTGCTGGTCGCCGCGCGTGGCGAAACCGACGAGGCGCGCCGCAAGTCGCTCTATGGCGAGATGCAGCATCTCGTACACGACCAGTCCGGTATCGGCATCCCGCTGTTCCTCAGCCTGCTCGATGCGCACAGCCCAAGGCTGAAGGGGCTGCAACCCATGGCGCAGGGGGGATTGATGGGCTTCGACTTCACTGCCGACACATGGCTGGAGGGCGCATGATCCGCTCCCCCCTGATCCTGCTGATCGGCCGCCGGATCGGTGCGGCCCTGGCGACCCTGGTCTTCGTTTCGCTGGCGGTGTTTGCCATCGCCCAGATGATGGAGGGCGACGTCGCCGAGGCGATTCTGGGCCAAAGCGCCACGCCCGAGGCGCTGGCGGGTCTGCGCAATGCCATGCACCTCGATCAGCCTGCATGGCGGCGATACCTGGAATGGGCGGGCGGCGTGCTGGCCGGCGATCTGGGCCATTCGCTGGTTACTGGCCTGCCGATGCGCGAAATGATCGGGGCACGGCTGGGCAATTCGCTGACGCTGGCTGGGCTGACCGCGCTGGTGTCGGTGCCGTTCGCGCTGACCCTGGGCATCGTCGCGGCGGTCCGGCGCGGCACCGCGTTCGACCGGGCGATCAGCATCGCAACCATCGGCATCGTATCTGTGCCCGAATTCCTGATCGCGACGCTGGCGGTCATGCTGTTCGCCGTCACCCTGCACTGGCTGCCCGCCCTCTCCTCGACCCGCGACATTCATTCGAGCTGGGACATGGTCCGCGTCTTTGCGCTGCCGGTGTTCAGCCTGGCCTGTTTCGTCATGGCGCAGATGGTGCGGATGACGCGCGCGGCGGTGATTGACGCGCTCGACACCTCCTATGCCGAAGCCGCACGGCTGAAGGGGTGTTCGCCCGCGCGCGTGGTGCTGCGCCATGCCTTGCCCAACGCCATTGGGCCGATCGCCAATGCGATCGCGCTCAGCCTGTCGACCTTGCTGGGGGGAGTCATCGTGGTCGAGATCATCTTCAACTATCCCGGCGTCGCGCGGCTGATGGTCGACGCGGTCGCCACTCGCGACCTGCCGCTGGTCCAGGCGGTCGCGATCATCTTCTGCACCGCCTATCTCGTTCTGGTGACGACCGCCGACGTGGTCGCGATCCTGGCCAATCCCCGGCTGCGACACCGGTGAGGGCGATGGCGATCAGCGGCCGCATCGGCCTTGCCCTCGTCATGGCGTGGATTGTCGTCGCGCTGCTCGGCCCCGGCGTCGCGCCGCACGGCGTGGCCGAGGTCGTGCATGTCGACGTGTTCGACACAGTCAGCCGCCGTTTCCCGCTGGGGACCGACTATCTGGGCCGCGACATGCTGAGCCGCGTGCTGTACGGCGCGCGCTATACCGTGCTGATCGCCTTCGTCGCGACCGGTATCGCGGCGGCGGCGGGCATCCTGCTGGGTCTTGCGGCGGCCGCGGGCGGATGGATCGACATCGGCCTGTCCCGGACGTTCGACATCGTGATCGCGATCCCCAGCCTGATGCTCGCACTGGTGGTGATCGCGGCGACCGGCGCGTCCATCCCGGTGCTGATCGGGACGCTGGCACTGATCTATACCCCCGGCGCGTTCCGCACCGCCCGGGCGCTGGCGATGGGGGTGATGGCGCTGGACTTCGTCGCCGCCGCCCGCGCACGGGGCGAGCGCCTGCCCTATATCGTGGTGCGCGAGGTGCTGCCCAACGTCACCGGGCCGCTCGCCGCCGATTTCGGCCTGCGCTTCGTCTTCGTCGTCCTGCTGCTCAGCGGCCTGTCCTTCCTCGGACTGGGCGTCCAGCCGCCCCAGGCCGACCTGGGCGCGCTGGTTCGCGAAAATATCGCCGGGCTCGGCTTCGGTGCGCCTGCTGTCCTGTTCCCGGCGGTGGCGATCGCCTCCCTCACGATCGGAATGAACCTCGTGATCGACTCCCTTCCCGGACGGCGGCGGCGATGACCGACGCGCCGCTCGCCCGTATCGAGCATCTGCGCATCACCGCCAGTGGCGAGGATGGACGCGAGATCGTGATCGTCCCCGATGTCAGCCTGTCGGTTGCCAAGGGCGAAGTGCTGGCCCTGATCGGCGAGTCCGGGTCGGGCAAGACGACCATCGCCTTGTCGCTGCTGGGCTATGCGCGGCCGGGCTGCCGGATCGCAGGCGGCGCCATCGAGGTAGCGGGCCAGCGGCTGGACGGCGCCACCCCCGAGCGGCTGCGCCAATTGCGCGGTCGGACGGTCGCCTATGTCGCGCAGAGCGCCGCCGCCGCCTTCAATCCGTCGCTGACCATCATGGCGCAGGTGATCGAGCCTGCGCTGATCCACGGGACGCTTGATCGCGCCGCCGCCGAGGAAAAGGCCAGGGCGTTGTTCCGTCGCCTCGCCCTGCCCGACCCCGAAGGCGTCGGCGCACGCTATCCGCATCAGGTGTCGGGTGGGCAGCTCCAGCGGCTGATGGCCGCGATGGCGCTGATCACCGATCCGGCGCTGGTCATCTTCGATGAGCCGACCACCGCGCTCGACGTGACCACCCAGATCGAGGTGCTGAAGGCGTTCAAGGACGCGGTACGCGATCTCGGCACCACCGCCGTCTATGTCACCCACGACCTGTCGGTGGTCGCACAGATCGCCGACCGGATCGCGGTGCTGCGTGGCGGCGAGGTGCAGGAACTGGGCACGACCGAGCAGATCCTGTTCGCGCCGCGTCATGCCTATGCGCAGGCGCTGGTCGCCGCCGCCGCGCCGCGCGCGCCCGCCATCGCGCCCCCGACCGACGATACGCCCCTTCTCGACATGTGGGGAATCGTCGCGGGCTATGGCGGGACCGGCCCGGACGGTGCGCCGCGCACGAAGATACTGGACGGGATCGACGTGTCGATCCGGCGGGGTCAGGTGCTGGGCGTCATCGGTGAATCCGGGTGCGGCAAGAGTACCCTGGCACGTGTCGCGGCGGGGCTGCACGCACCGACCGCCGGGCGCATCCTGCTGAACGGCAATCCGCTGGCCCCGCTGGTCCGCCACCGTTCGCGCGACGAGCTGCGCCGAGTCCAGATGGTTTTCCAGAGTGCCGATACCGCCTTGAACCCGGCGGTCAGCGTCGGTGCCGCCATCGCCCGGCCGCTCGCCTTCTATCATGGCCTGGACCGGCGTTCGGCCAGGGCGGAGGTGGCACGGCTGCTCGATCTGGTCCGCCTTCCCACCGCGCTCGCCGACCGGCTGCCCGGCGAATTGTCGGGCGGACAGAAACAGCGCGTCAACCTGGCGCGCGCACTGGCGGCGCGCCCCGACCTGTTGCTGTGCGACGAAGTGACCTCGGCGCTGGACCCCGTGGTGGCGGAGGCGGTGCTCGACCTGCTGATCGAGCTGCGCCGCGAACTGAGCCTGGCCTATATGTTCATCACCCACGACCTGGAGATCATACGCGCCATCGCCGACAATGTGCTGGTCCTCTATGCCGGGCGGGTCGCCGAACAGGCGACGCGCGACGGGCTGGGCCACGGACCGCACCACCCCTATACCCGGCTGTTGACGGCCTCGGTGCCCGAATTGCGGCCGGGCTGGCTGGAGGAGACGCCCGCGCGGCAGGCAGGGGCGGCGGCGGCACGCATGTCGGCGACCGGATGCAGCTTCCGACCGCGCTGCATCCGCGCGGCTCCGTCCTGTGCCAAGGCGATGCCGCCGCGGCTGCTGACGGACGACCGCCAGATTTTCTGCCACCAGTCGCTCGAGACGCTTTGATCGGGGCGATGCCAGTCGCGGCATCGCCCCGAGGGGATCAGGCGACCACCGGCCGCCAGATCGCATAGACCTTCTTCACATGCTCCCGGCTGTCCCATGAGCACATCGCGGCATGTTCCAGCAGGAAGATGTCGCCCTTGGCGAAGGTCCGGCGGGCGCCCGTCTCGTCCTCGAACGTCACGCTGCCGTCGAGCAGGTGCATCAGCTCGTGATGGCGATAGCGCATCGCGGTGCGGTGATAGGGCGTCGAGTCCCAGGTCCCGCAGATGAACACGCCGTCGCTCGACAGATAATCGGTATGGTTGCGACACGATGGCGTCGGCCCGACGAGCAGCTCGGCGAGCGGCGGGTTGGACGGCGTCAGCTCGGCCGCTTCGTCGATCGGCACGATCCGGTCGGCGGCGGGCGTCTGAATCGCATGGCGCATCGCGAGCGCGCGGGTGCCGCGCGCGGCCTCCCAGTCGAAGGCGACGCCGCTCGGGATCACCGCGCAGCCATCCGCCGCCAGCATGACCTCGCCCAGCCGAAGCGACCCCGCCAGGACGATGACGAGCTCATCACCCGGCAGGCCCGCATCCATGCCCGAGGTACCGTCGAGCGCGAGCAGGTCGACGCTGCACGTCCCCTCCGCAAGCGGCAGCGGCGTGCGCGCGGTGCGATAGTCACCACCGGCGGGCAGCGCGGCCGTCGCGGCGAAGGCGCGCAGGTCGATGAACGAGCGGACCTCGGTCGCCATGCTCACAGCCCCACCAGCCCGGGCAGACCCGCGATGCTGGGGATCTCATGCACCTGATAATAGCCGTTCAGCGGCTCGTGCCCGCGATTGACGAACGCCTTGTTCGTGATGCCCATGTCATAGGCGGTCATCAGGTCGTAGCGGAAGCTGGACGAGACGTGCAGCACGTCCTCCGGCCCGCAGCCCAGCTGGTCGAACATATATTCGAACGCCTGCATCCGGGGCTTATAGGCCTGCGCCTCCTCGGCGGTGTAGACCGCGTGGAACGGCGCCTCCAGATTGGTCACGCTGGCCGGGATCAGGTCCACCATCGAATTGGACAGGATGACCAGCGGATATTCCGCCGCGACGCGCTTGAGCGGTTCGACCACATCCGGATGCGGCCCCCAGGTCGGCACGGCGGCATAGACTTCCGCCGTGTCGCTGTCGCGATATTCGATGCCCCACTTTCCGCAGGTGCGGCGCAGCGAACCCTCGACCACGTCCCGATAGGGCTTCCACGCGCCCAGCACCTCGTCCAGGCGATAGGCTGAGAAATCGGCGCAGAATTTGTCCATGTCCGCCGCCGCGATACGGTCGGCGTAAAGGCGGCGCGCGACCGGCGCCATCTCGAAATAGATCAGCGTGCCATAACAATCGAACGTGATGTACTTTGGACGAAGCACGGTCGGCCCCCTTCGCTAAGATGATATTGCCGGGGCCGATGATAGTGCGCCCCATGCGGCAGAATTGCTTGTTACGCCCGCGTCCATGCCGCGCGCGGCGCAACCTTCGCGATATCGCAGCATAATATGCTGGCCTTTTCGAGCGGTATCGGAGCGTCGATCGGGGTAAACCGCTGTCGCGATACGTCGACCATGGCGGGTATGCCGTTTGTCCCCCTGTTTTCGGAAGCGTCTGCTGATCGCCCATGGCTACACTGGCCCCAGGCCGGATCGCGCAAGGGGCCTCGGATCGGGGCAAGGGCGACGGACGTCGGGACAGGTGGACATGACGAGCGACAGGGCGGGACATTTCTATATCGATGGCGACTGGCACGCGCCGGTCGCGCCGGCGCCTGCGATTCCCGTCATCGATCCCGCGACCGAGACCCGGATCGGCAGGGTCGCGGCAGGGTCTGCCGCCGATATCGACCGGGCCGTCGCCGCCGCGACCCGCGCCTTTCCCGCCTTTGCCATCAGCCCGGTCGCGGACCGCATCGCCCTGCTCGGCCGGATCGCCGCCTTGCTGGAAGAGCGTGCCGAGGATTTCGCCCGGGCGATCGCAACTGAAATGGGCGCCGCCATCGGCTTTGCCCGTGCCTCGCAGGTGCCCTTTGCCATCGCGCATGTCCGCGCACAGATGGAGGTGCTGGCCGATTACGCGTTCGAGCGGCAGGAGGCGGGCTTTACTCTTTGCAAGGAGGCGATCGGGGTCTGCGCGCTGATAACGCCGTGGAACTGGCCACTCTACCAGATTACCGCCAAGGTCGCACCCGCCATTGCCGCCGGGTGCCCGGTGGTGCTGAAGCCCAGCGAATTGTCGCCCTATAGCGCACTCCTGTTCGCGCAGGTGATGCACGATGCAGGCACCCCGCCGGGCGTGTTCAACCTGGTCGGCGGCACCGGCGAGGTCGTCGGCGCAGCCCTGGCGGCGCATCCCGACATCGCGATGATCTCGCTCACCGGATCGACCCGCGCGGGCGTGCTGGTCGCGCAAGGGGCAGCGGTCAGCGTGAAGCGCGTCGTGCAGGAACTCGGCGGCAAGTCGCCCAATATCCTGCTGCCCGATGCGGACTTCGCCCAGGCCGTGCCGCGCGGCGTGATGGCGGGGATGCGCAATGTCGGCCAGTCTTGCAGCGCGCCCACCCGGATGCTGGTTCCCGCCGACCGCCTGGCCGAGGTCGAGGCGCTGGCGGCGGCAGCCGCCGCCGAATGGCGCGTGGGCCCGCCGGGCGACGAGGCGACGACGATGGGTCCCATCGCCAATGCCGCGCAGCACGCTCGCGTCCAGGCCATGATCGCGGCAGGCCAGGCGGAAGGCGCACGGCTGGTCGCGGGCGGCCCCGGCCGTCCCGCCGGGCTCGATCGCGGCTTCTATGTCCGCCCGACCGTCTTCTCGGGCGTCACCCGTGACATGCGCATCGCGCGAGAGGAGATTTTCGGTCCGGTCCTGTGCATCATGCCCTATGCCGACGAGGACGAGGCCGTGTCGATCGCCAACGACACCGTCTATGGACTGGGCGCGCACGTCCAGTCGGGCGACCCGGTCCGTGCGAAGGCCATCGCCCGGCGCATCCGATCGGGACAGGTTCATATCAACTATCCCGCCTGGACCGCGCACGCGCCGTTCGGCGGCTACAAGCAATCGGGCAACGGACGCGAATATGGGGTCCATGGTTTCGAGGAATATCTCGAGACCAAGGCGATCCTGGCCTGAGCCCCGGATGGAGATCAAGACGATGCAAGCCGATACGCTCGCCAAGCCGGTTCAGGCTCCTGTCACCGCGACGCTGGCGACCGTCGAGACGCCGTGCCTGGTGCTCGACGCCGACCGGATGGACCGCAACATCGCGCGGCTGAAGGCGCATCTGGCGCCGATGGGCGTGGCGCTCCGCCCACACCTGAAAACCGGCAAGTCGATCGAGGTAGCGGCGCGGCTGATGAGCAGCCCGCACGGCCCCGCCACCGTGTCGACCCTACGCGAAGCCGAGCAATTCGCCGATGCCGGTGTGCGCGACATCATCTATGCGGTCGGCATCGCGCCGGACAAGCTGCCCCGCGTGCTGGCGCTGCGCGCGCGCGGAGTCGATCTGGCGGTGATTCTCGACACGGTCGAACAGGCGGAGGCGGTGGCCGAGGCCTCACGCGCGGCGGGCACCGCGATCCCCGCGCTGATCGAGATCGATTGCGACGGCCATCGCTCGGGCGTGTTGCCGGGCGATATCGGCCAGTTGCTCGCCATCGGTCGGGCGCTGGCCGATGGCGGCGAACTGCGCGGTGTGCTGACCCATGCGGGGGGCAGCTATGCCGCGCGCACGCCCGATGAACTGCGCCGCTATGCCGAGGTCGAACGCAAGAGCGTCGTCGACGCCGCCGAAACGCTGCGCGCCGACGGCCATGCCTGTTCGGTGGTCAGCGTCGGTTCGACCCCGACCGCGCATTTCGCCACCGACCTGACCGGCGTGACCGAAGTACGCGCGGGCGTGTTCGTGTTCTTCGATCTGGTGATGCACGGCATCGGCGTCTGCGCCATCGACGACATCGCGCTGTCGGTGCTGGGCACGGTGATCGGCTTTCAGCGCGAGAAGGGCTGGATCCTGATCGATGCGGGCTGGATGGCCATGTCGCGTGATCGCGGCACCGCCAAGCAACCAGTCGACCAAGGCTATGGCATCGTCTGCACGCTGGACGGGACACCCTATGCGGACCTGATCCTGGCCGACGCCAATCAGGAACATGGCATCATCACCGTGCGGCCGGGTTCGGACGGCACGCTGCCGCCGCTGGCGATCGGCGACCGGGTGCGCGTGCTGCCCAACCACGCCTGTTCCACCGGCGCGCAGCATCCTGCCTATCGTGTCGTGCATGGCGCCGACCCGCAGGTCGCCGCGACATGGCCCCGTTTCGGAGGATGGTAATGACCGCTACCCGGATCGAACCCGTCCTGACCCAGGATGCGCCGCTGCCCGCCGGGCATTATTCGCAAGCCGTGCGTGCTGGCGATCATCTCTATATCTCGGGCCAGCTGCCGATCCGCGCCGACGGCGCGGCCCTCGACGACATGGGTTTCGAGGCGCAGGCGGCGCAGGCGATCGACAACATGCTGGCGATCCTGACGGCGGCGGGCGGCACGCCCGACCGGCTGGCACGGGTCACCGCCTATATCGTCGGGGTCGAGAACTGGCCGCGCTTCAATGCGGTCTATGCCGCGCGGCTGGGCGAGGCGCGCCCCGCGCGTACCGTCGTGCCGGTGCCCGAGCTTCACTACGGCTATCTGGTCGAAATCGACGCCATCGCGCTGCTGGCGCACGACTGACCCATTCCATTCCGTCGGAGTTCCTCTTCATGGCGAGCATCACGTCTGCGGGTATCGGACCCGCCGGGGTCGCAAATCCCCCCAAGACACAGGCCACCCCCGTCCGCGCCGGTGCGCGGCTGGTCGGTATCGACGCCCTGCGCGGGTTCGTCATGGTGCTGATGCTGCTCGACCATATCCGCGAGGCATTCCTGCTCTGGGTCCCCATCGGCGATCCGGTCGATGCGCTGACCGTTGCGCCGGACTCGTTCTTCAGCCGGATGACCAGCACGCTCTGCGCGCCGATCTTCGTCGCGCTGACCGGACTGGGCGCCTATCTCTACAGCTGCAAGCACAGCCGGGCCGAAACCAGCGCCTTCCTGTTCAAGCGCGGGGCGTTCCTGGTTCTCTTGGAGCTGACGGTCGTCAACTTCGTCTGGCGCTTCGAAATTCCGCCAACGATCCTCTATCTCCAGGTGATCTGGGCGATCGGGTTGAGCATGATCGTCCTGTCGGCATTGATCCGACTGCCCCACGCCGCGATCGCCGCCATCGGCATCGTCATCGTGGCCGGGCACAACCTGCTGGGTCCGATCACCTTTCCCGAGGGACATCCGCTCCACCTGATCTGGACCGTTCTGCACGATCGCGGGATGTTGAACTTCGGCGGTTTTCCCGTGCGGGTCAGCTATCCGCTGCTGCCGTGGATCGGGGTAATCTGCCTCGGCTGGGCGATCGGGCCGTGGTTCGTCGGCGATGACATCGCGGCCCGGCGGCGGCGGCTGGTGCGGACCGGGGTGCTGATGCTGGTCGGTTTCGTCGTGCTGCGCGCGCTCAACGTCTATGGCGATACCCCCTGGTTCGTCGTGCCCGGCTCGACCGTCCGCACGGTCATGAGCTTCCTGGCACTGACCAAATATCCTCCTTCGCTGCTGTTCGTGCTGGAGACGCTGGGCATCGGCCTGTTGCTGCTGGCGCTGTTCGAGCGGGTGGCGGACACACGGGTGATCGGCTGGCTGGCGGTGCTCGGCAGCGCGCCGATGTTCTTCTACCTCTTCCACCTCTATGTCCTGCGCACCCTGTACCTGAGCGCGGTGGCGATCTGGGGCACCAATCATGACGCGGTGTTCGGCCTCCCTTCGATCCATGGGATCTGGCTGATGTGGATCGTGATGATCGTGCCGCTCTATTTCCCGACGCGCTGGTTCGCGGACCTGAAGAAGCGCCGCAAGGATATTGGCTGGCTCAAATATTTCTGACCCGGCCTGCCCTACACCATGACTGTCAACCCGGACCCGCTGGAGCCACGGAATGCCCGCACCGCTTACCCTGGTCGATTCTAGCCCTGCCCTGCCCGACAGCGCCGACGTCGTCGTGATCGGCGGCGGCATCGTCGGCAGCTTCACCGCCTATTACCTGGCCAAACGCGGGCTGAAGGTCGCGCTGGTCGAAAAAGGCCGGGTCGGCGCCGAACAGTCGAGCCGCAACTGGGGCTGGTGCCGCCAGCAGAATCGCGACGCCCGCGAGCTGCCGATGGCGACCAAGGCGCTGGACCTGTGGGAACAGTTCGCCGCCGATACCGGCGAGGCGACGGGCTTCAGCCGCTGTGGCCTGCTCTATCTCAGCGACAACGAGGCCGAGATCGAGGGCTGGACCCGTTGGCGCGATTTCGCGCGGACGGCGGGCGTCACCACCCATATGCTGTCGACGGCAGAGGCCAGCGAGCGCGGCCGATTCAGCAACAAGCCGTGGAAGGGCGGCGTCTTCTCCCCCACCGACGGCACCGCAGACCCCTCGCGCGCCGCACCGGCCGCCGCGCGCGCACTGATGAAACTGGGCGGCACGGTGCATCAGAGTTGCGCCGTGCGCGGGATCGAGACCGAGGGCGGGAGCCTGTCCGCGGTCGTTACCGAACACGGCACGATCCGCACCCGTATCGCGGTGCTGTCGGCCGGGGCCTGGGCCTCCTCCTTCTGCCACCAATATGGCATCCGCTTTCCGCAGGCGACGATCCGCCAGACGGTGATGGCGGTCGGGCCGGGCGAGGACATCTTCCCGGCCGCGATGCACAGCGACTATATCTCGATGACCCGGCGCGGCGACGGTGGCTATACCCTGTCGATCAGTGGCAGCGGCAAGGTCGATCCGACCCCGCAATTCCTGCGCTTCTCCACCCAGTTCGTGCCGATGTTCCTGCGGCGCTGGCGCAAGCTTTCCCCCGGCGGGCTGGAGGGCGTGCGGTCGGGCCATGAGCGGGTCGCACGCTGGCGGCTCGACCGGCCGACGCCGATGGAGGCGATGCGCATCCTCGACCCCACACCCGACCCCGCGACCGTCAGACGCACCCATGCCCGCGCGCTGGAGCTGATGCCGCGCCTGTCCGAACGGGCGGTGACCGGGGCATGGGCAGGCTATGTCGACAGCACGCCCGACGGCGTGCCCGGCATCGGCGAGGTGGACGAACTGCCCGGGCTGGTGCTGGCGGCCGGTTTCAGCGGGCATGGCTTCGGCATCGGACCGGGCGCGGGCCATATGATCGCCGATATCGTCAGCGGCGCGGCGCCGATCGTCGACCCCAAACCTTACCACCCCAGCCGCTTCGCCAACTCCGCTTGGGGCAAGGTCGCGGAGTTCTAGGCCAATCCTCAGTCGCGCAACCAATTCGCCGTGATCTCGCCGCTATGCCCTTCGGGTGCCAGTGCGGCGCGGAGGGATTCCAGCAGGGGCGGCAGGGCTTGCATGAAGGCATAGGGCGGATTGACGATGAAAAGGCCCGCGCCATTGTAGGTGCCGGGCTGGTCGGCATCATATAGCCAATGCTCGACCGACAGGAATTTCGGGATGCCGAGCTTGTGCAGCTCATACTTCCACCGCCCATGCGTGGCGCGGTCTTTCAGCGGATACCAGATCACCGTCACGCCATGCGCCCATTTGCGATGCGCCGCCGCGAGGGTGGCGGCGATGCGTTCGCGTTCGTCCGTCTGCTCATAGGGTGGATCGACCACCACCACGCCGCGCGGGGTGCGGGTGGGAAGCATCGCCAGCCACAGCTCATAGGCATCGCGCTCATGCACCGCCGCGGGCGTCCCGCGCATCGCGCCGCGTAAGGTCCGGACATCCTCGGGATGCTTTTCGTTGAGGATCAGCACGTCCTGCGGGCGCAGCAGCTGCGCCAGGAACCGTGGCGAGCCGGGGTAGAGGCGCGGCTCCGCCCCGTCATTCACCGCCTGCACGGCGGCGCGGTAATCGTCCAGCAACGGGTCGGCATAGGCAAAGGCCCGCAGCACGCCTTGTGCGGCCTCGCCGGTGCGTTGCGCCTGCTCGCCGCCAAGGTCGTAGAGCCCGCAACCCGCATGGGTGTCGATCAGGGTCAACGCGCCCGGTTTCTGCTGCAAGGCCCGGACCAGCGCGATCAGCAGGCTGTGCTTCACGACATCGGCGCTGTTGCCCGCATGGAAGGAGTGGCGATAATTCATGGAATCCAAAACCTGCCGGACGCTTAGGGAAGCGGAAGGCGTCAAAGCCTCAAACCAGTTTTCGCGGTCGATCGCAACAGACGGCAAGGAGCATCATGGCCCAAAGCGGCCCACGCCGCTTTCATCGGTCCGGCGCGCCGCCGCTCACCCTGCCCAGAGCGGAGGCCTCCACGAACTGGCCGGGCGTGATCCCGGCGACGGACCAGTCGCCGATCGACCAGCGGACCAGCCGAAGGGTCGGCAGCCCGACCGCCGCCGTCATGCGGCGCACCTGCCGGTTGCGCCCTTCGCGGATGGTGAGTTTCAGCCAGGCGTCGGGGATAAGCTTGCGCTGGCGGATCGGCGGATCGCGCAGCCACAGGTCCGGCGCGTCGATATGTGCGACATCGGCGGGCAGGGTCATGCCGTCCTTGAGGCGGACGCCCTGCCGCAAGCGCGCCAGTTGCTGCTCCTGCGGATCGCCTTCGACCTGGACGAGATAGGTTTTGGGCATCTTGAAGCGCGGATCGGCAATGCGCGCCTGCAACCGCCCGTCATCGCACAGCAGCAGCAGGCCCTCGCTGTCCCGATCAAGCCTCCCGGCGGGATAGACGCCCTTCACCGCAATGAAGTCCGACAGGGTCGACCGAACCGTCGGCGACCCGTTGTCCGTGAATTGCGACAGGACCCCATAGGGTTTGTTGAACAGCAGCAGCCGGGGCATCCTGCGCTCATAGCGTTCGCATGCGGCCCTGTCTTGCGCCGCATGCCGTCAGCCGCGCCGGCCTTTGCGCCTACGACCTCAGCGCGAAGGGCGTGCCTTCATCAAGGCGATGACCGACAGCGAACAGACCGCGAAGGCCAGGGCAAAACCGGCCAGTGCCGTCCACAGGCCGACCGTTAGCCCACCCAGATATCCCCCGATCACCAGACCGATGAGCGGCAGGATGACGAGCAACAGGCATCCAATCACGACCATGACAATGGGAACCCCGCCACACACGACCCGGTTCCGGGCGGAAGCCGCGCAAACGCCCGCACCACCCGATCCGCGACAGGGTAAAAGCCAGCGATTTCAGAGAGATCTGGATGCCCCGTGAGGATTCGAACCTCAATTAACGGAGTCAGAGTCCGTGGTCTTACCTTTAGACGACGGGGCATCGAACAGGGGCGTGCCTCTAGGCGGCCGAATCACCCCTGTCAACCGAATTCCGCAACGGCGGCGGCGGTGCGTCTTGTCGCGCGGGCGCCGACTCGCTACCTTGGGCTTCAAGCACCGGCGGACACTCATGTTCGTGACGGATAGAACAGAATAAAGCGAGATACGGCGATGGGGGATGTTCCCACCCGAAGGCCGTACCGGCAGGCCAAGCCGCCTGCCCGTCCGGCACCCCCCCGGCCCCAGCGTGGCCGGTGGTCCGATGCGCAGGCCTATGCCGCGCTCGACCTGGGCACCAACAATTGCCGCCTGCTGATCGCGCGGCCCCAGGGTGGCGGCTTTGCGGTCGTCGACGCCTTTTCGCGAATCGTCAGGCTGGGCGAGGGACTGGCGACGACCGGCCGCCTGTCCGACGCTGCGATCGACCGGACGATCGCCGCGCTGCGCGTGTGCGCCGACAAGCTGAAGCGCCGCAACGTCACCCTGTCGCGCGCGGTCGCGACCGAAGCGTGCCGTCGCGCCGCCAACGGTCCCGCCTTCATCGCGCGCGCGCTGGCCGAGACGGGCATCCATCTCGACATCATTTCGGCCGAGGAGGAGGCACGGCTGGCGGTGCTGGGCTGTCACGTGCTGATCGAGCCGGGGGACGACCCCGCGCTGGTGTTCGACATCGGCGGCGGCTCGACCGAGCTGGTGCTGGTCGACACGCGCAGCCCCAGCCCCCGTATCCTCGACTGGCATTCGGCGCCCTGGGGTGTCGTCTCGCTGACCGAGAGTGCGGGGGGTGGCGAGGGCGAGGCCGGGCGGCTGGCCGCCTATGCCCGGATGCGGACGATGGTGGCGGACAGCTTCGCCGATTTCGCCGCGCGCCTGCCCCGGAACCTGAAGAGCCCCAGGCTGCTCGGCACCAGCGGCACCGTGACGACGCTGGGCAGCGTCCATCTGGGACTCAGCCATTATGACCGCGCCGCCGTCGACGGGCTGATCGTGCCCACGTCCGCGATGCGCGCGATCAGCGCCGACCTGTCGCGCAAGAGCCTGGCCGCGCGCGGCAAGGTGGCGTGCATCGGCCCCGAACGCGCCGATCTGGTGGTGGCGGGCTGCGCCATCCTGGAGACGATATTGGACCTCTGGCCCGCCGAGCGGCTAGGGATCGCCGACCGTGGGATTCGCGAGGGAATCCTGCGCCGCTTGATGGGAATCGCCAGAACGTGAGCAGAGGCAATGCAGGGCTGCACCAGCGGGTGCGCACCGCGCGGAAGCGCACCGCCCAGTCGACCCGCTGGCTGGAGCGCCAGCTGAACGACCCCTATGTCCGCCGCGCCAAGGCGGAGGGGTATCGCAGCCGTGCCGCCTATAAGCTGATCGAGCTGGACGAGCGGTTCGGCTTCCTGCGCGGCAAGAAGCGGATCATCGACCTGGGGCTGGCGCCGGGCGGCTGGGCGCAGGTGGTGCGGCGCCAGGTGCCGAACGCCAGCGTGGTCGGCATCGACCTGTTGCCGGTCGACCCGATCGACGGCGTCACCATCTTCGAGATGGACTTCATGGAGGACGCCGCGCCGGGCAAGCTGATGGAAGCGCTGGGCGGCGCGCCCGACCTGGTGATGTCGGACATGGCGGCCAACACCGTCGGCCACCCGCAGACCGACGCGCTGCGCACCATGGGCCTGGTCGAGACGGCCTTCGCCTTTGCCTGCGACGTGCTGTCGCCCGGCGGCGTGTTCGTGTCGAAGGTGTTCGCGGGCGGCGCCGATTCGCAGCTGGTCGCCGAGATGAAGCGCCATTTCGCCACCGTGAAACACGCCAAGCCGCCGTCGAGCCGCAAGGGATCGGTCGAATGGTTCGTGGTGGCGCAGGGGTTCAAGGGGCGGAAGGCGGCGGTGGTGGAGGATCAGGCGGAGGATTGAGCATGGGGCGGTGACGTCCGCTTTCGCGCCATTGCGGACATCCGCTGGTTGAGAGACAATCCGGTCATGCAGATGCTAAGCTTCCTCATGGTGACAATAGGACTGCTGGTATGCAATCTCGCTTATTGCGGGAAACGCATCATGGTGGACGTGCACAATGCTTGAAGTGCCGAGATAGCATGGGGCGTAATGGCGTTTTCCGGATCGATCCTCGCACTTGTGTCGATGGTCTGGGGTACGCTTGCTAGTCTCGCTAATCTTTAACGGCAGCTCCCCACCAAGACGGGCCTTTACGTTGCCGCGCCCAAGAGCGGACGCTACCGGGCGACGGGCCGGTAGGTCACCCGGACAGCTCCAACCACCTTGCTACGGTCGAAGACGCGAGCTCGTTTGTCATATGTGACCAGCAAGTTGTTTGGCCCCGTCCACGCGATATCAGCCCATGGCCCACCCCATGCTCCGCGAGTGCCACCGTTGTAGCCGTCCGCCACGAACGCATTCCCGATCGCCTGCCAGAACGACGGATCGACCGACACTTGCGTGGTGAAGTCTGTTGTCGCGCCACACTCGCGCATGAACATGACCGCTTTGTGATTGCCGCCCGGAGAGGGGACGGACCTCACCGTCTCATTGCTACATAGCGGCCCGAAACAGGCGGACACACTCAAAACGAGCGGTAAGGCTATGGCAGGCGTTCGCATCATCCAAGCTAACCCCGCTGCGGCAATGCGTCAACGGCAGCTCCCCAGCAACAGTCAACGTTCCGCTCCTCCCTACCTCCGTTCAGCCTGAGCGAAGTCGAAGGCCACGGGATGAGGCTCGCGGCATAGGTTCGGGGCGTGCACTTCGACTTCGCTCAGTGCGAACGGCGGTGGGATATGCGGCGAGCGGAGGTTGAGGAACGTCGCGGACGGCGTGGGAGCGCCTCACAACAACGCGTTCACCGCCTCCATGAAGCGCATCAGGCTGATTGGCTTGGACACGTAGGAATCCGCCCCCGCCGCGCGGATTCGGTCTTCGTCGTCGCGACCTGCATAGGCGGTCACCGCCATCACCGGAATCCGCCGCAGTTCCTCGTCCGCCTTCAGCTCCAGGATCAGTTCATAGCCGGTCACATGCGGCATCTGGATGTCCATGATGATGAGGTCGGGCTGGACCTCGCGCGCACGCGCCACCGCTTCGCGCCCGTCGCGCACCGGCTCGGCGATGAAGCCATGCACGCGCAGCAGGTCGCAGAAGAGTTTCAGATTGAGTTCGTTGTCCTCGACAACGAGCACCTTTCTTGTCACGCGGTCTCCACCATTACGACGGACACGATAGGCAATGCCCGGACCGGATACAATCGAAGCCAATATGGCCCTTGCGCTGCAGGCGCTCATATGGACGCTGCAAAGCCCGTCGCGCGCCGAGCGGCTGCTCGCGCTGACCGGCCTGTCGGTCGAGGAACTGCGCGGCGGGGCGGGCGAGCCCGGCGTGCTGGCCGCGATCCTGTCGTTCCTGGAGGGGCATGAGGCGGACCTGATCGAATGCGCCGATTCGCTAGGCGTCCGCCCCGAGGCGCTGGTCGCCGCGCGCCGGGTGTTGGAGGCCGCATGAAGCCGCTGCTGATCTGCGACTGCGACGAGGTGCTCGTCCATATGGTCCGCCATTTCCGCGACTGGCTGGACGAGGCGCATGACATGGACTTCGCGCTCGACCGGCATGATTTCTTCGGATCGCTGACCCGGCGGAGCGGCGGCCCCGCGCCCACCCAGGAAGAGGCCTGGGACCTGCTGCACGGTTTCTTCCCCGGCCAGATGGATCGCCAGACGCTGGTGCCCTACGCCGCCGAGGCGCTGGCGGCACTGGCCGCCCGTGCCGATATCGTGGTCCTGACCAACCTGATCGAGGAATGCCGCACGCCCCGCATCGAGCAGCTGGCGCGATTCGGCATCCATCACCGGGTCCAGTGCAATTCGGGGCCGAAGGGCGCGCCGGTCGCAAAGCTGGTCGCCGATCACGGCAACCCCGTCACCGTCTTCGTCGACGACCTGGCCCAGCATCACGCCTCGGTCGCTACCCACGCGCCGCAGGTCCACCGGCTGCACATGGTCTCGGAGCCCGAAATGGCCCCGCATATCGCCCCCGCGCCCGAGGCCCATGCCCGGATCGACGACTGGCGCGAGGCGGAAGCCTGGATCGTCGCGCGTTTCGACGAAGGCCAGCCCGCCCCGAACCGACCGGGCGCTTGACCTGAACGGGGCCGGCGCGCCATGTCTGGCCCCATGACCACGCATATCGATCGCGCGCTCGAGCAGCTCGGCCTCACCCTGCCGGAGGCTGCCGCCCCCGTCGCCGCCTATGTCCCCGTCGTCGAGGCGGGCGGGCTTCTTCACATTTCGGGCCAGCTGCCCTTTATCGACGGCCAGCTCGTCACCGGACGGCTGGGCGACGGCGTCTCGCTGGAGGACGGGCAGAAGGCGGCGCAGGCGTGCGGCCTGATGCTGGTCGCGCAGATCAAGAAATATATCGGCGACCTGTCCCGCGTGAAGCGGATCGTGAAGCTGGGCGTGTTCGTCAATTCGACCGCCGACTTCACCGACCAGCCCAAGGTCGCCAATGGCGCGTCGGAGCTGATGGTGTCGCTGTTCGGCGATGCCGGGCGCCATGCGCGCTCGGCGGTCGGCGTGCCGGTGCTGCCGCTGGGGGCTGCGGTCGAAGTGGATGCGATCGTCGAGCTGGGGTGATGTTTGGGGCGGGGCCGCTGGCGGACCTGCCCTCCCCCATCCCCTCCCGCCTGCGGGAGGGGAGCGGCTAATGGCTCATGCTGGAGCCTCACATCCGCCAAACAACATGCCCCTCCCGCAAGCGGGAGGGGATGGGGGAGGGAAAGCCACAAGCGAACACCTCGCGAACCGCTCCCCCCTTGTCCCACCCTGCCCCGCACCGCATATCCCACCGCGATGACCACCGCCGTCGCGCGTATCCTGTCCGGCGTCGCCGCCCTGTCCCCCGATGAGTGGGACGCTTGTGCGGGCACGGCCAATCCGTTCGTCTCCCATGCCTTCCTGACCGCGCTGGAGACATCGCACAGCGTCGGCGGCCGCTCCGGCTGGACACCCGCCCCCATCGTCATCGACGGCCCCGACGGACAGCCTGCCGCGATCGCGCCTGCGTATCTGAAGGCGCACAGCCAGGGCGAATATGTCTTCGACCATGGCTGGGCCGACGCCTGGGAGCGCGCCGGGGGACGCTATTACCCCAAGCTCCAGATCGCCGCGCCCTTCTCGCCGGTCCCAGGTCCCCGGCTGCTGCTGCGCGACCCCGCGCTCGCCCCCGCGCTGATCGCGGCGATCGAGGCGGTGACCGACCAGAACGAATTGTCCTCCGCGCATGTCACCTTTGTCGCGCCCGACCAGCTGCCCTATTTCGAGGCGGCGGGCTGGCTGATCCGCGAGGGGGTGCAGTTCCACTGGCGCAATGACGGCTATCGCAGCTTCGACGATTTCCTCGATGCGCTCGCCAGCCGCAAGCGCAAGGCGATTCGCAAGGAACGCGCCGCCGCCGTCGAGGGTCTGACCATCCGCCACCTGACCGGCGACCAGATTGGCCCCGAGCATTGGGATGCCTTCTGGGTCTTTTATCAGGATACGGGCAGCCGAAAATGGGGCCAGCCCTATCTGACCCGTGCCGCCTTCGACCGGATCGGCGAGCAACTGGGCGACAAGGTGCTGCTGATCCTGGCGATGCGCGACGGGGTGCCGATCGCGGGCGCGCTCAACCTGATCGGCGAGGATACGCTCTACGGTCGCTATTGGGGCGCGACCGAGGAGGTGCCCTTCCTCCATTTCGAGCTATGCTATTACCAGGCGATCGACGCCGCCATCGCGCGCGGTCTGACGACGGTGGAAGCGGGCGCGCAGGGCGAGCACAAGCTGGCGCGGGGTTACGTCCCCGTGCCGACATTCTCGGCGCATTACATCCCGCACCCCGCCTTCCGCCGCGCCGTCGCCGAGTTCGTGGACCGCGAGCGTCAGGCGATCGAGGCGGAAAGCGAATATCTGGGCGAACTCACCCCGTTCCGGCGGGGGTAATCAAGGCGAAAGCCCCCCTTTAAGGCTAGGGGAGCCTCTCATGTCATACTGCTTTAATTATCGTCCTTGTCGGGGGTCGCCTTGCGACGCGCGGGTGCCCGCTTATCCTCATCGGGCGACGGACGGCTGAGCAGTTCATAGGCCGCCGGGTCGATGATCGGGCGGCGATCGTCGATCCGGTAGAGAACGCTGTCGCCCTCGCGCCAGATCGGCGTCAGCCCGCGGGTCAGCGCCTCGTCATAGCGTGGCGCATGGACCAGCCAGACATAGTCGAACGCGTCGCGCGGCATTAGCTTCAGCGCGGTTTCGACCGGGCGCCACCATTGCCCGCGACAGCGCCGCTGGGTCACGATCTCCGACGGGTCATGCGCGAACCGCTTGGCGGGGGCATAGCGCACGGTCAGCAACTGCCCGCCCGCCATCGACCATTGGTCGTTGGCGTAAGCGAGCTTCCTCTCCAGCGCGAGACCCGCGACATGCTCCAGCCGGCTGGAGGGCCAGACATCGGCGCAATATTGGCGGCCGACGAAGGTCAGCAACCGTGCGCGCGGCGGCACATGATCGAGCGCGGTCAGCACCCGGTCATAATCGTTGCTGTACATCACATAGCTGATCGTGGTCGCGCCTATCCGCACGACGAAGAACAGCAGCCCCACGATCGCCAGCGTCGAGGCCCCGCGCAGCGACAGCCCGCGCCGGGGGCGCAGTGCGATCAGCGCGATGGCCAGCACATAGGGGGCCAGCCGCATGTCGGCATAGGCCGATCCGAAGACGACGCGCGGCAGCAGCAGATAGACGACGAACAGGAAGGCCGCCGACAGCACCAGGTTGCGCGAATATTCGACCCGCTCGTCGCGCACGCCCTTGAGCAGGACGAGGAACAGCACCGTGACCGAGGCGAGGTCGAACGCCATCCAGCGATCGCGCAGCACCATCGTGATCCAGTTGATCTTCCAGCGCCAGTTGAACCAGTCGCCGGTCTTGCCGGTCACGTCCGCGCCCGAACGCCACAGCACCATCAGCACCATGGGCAGCGCCAGCGGGATACAGCCCAGCCCGGCATGGAAGGCCGACTCGGCCCAGCCCCGCACCCCGCGCGCGCCCTTGGCCCGGCGGATGTCATGCTGGCGGATCAGCTCCGCGGAAAAGGCCAGCACGCCCAGAACGCCCCAGCCAAAGGTATGCGCCACCCAGAGCAGGCAGGACAGCGGCACGAAGATGATGGCGCGCAACCGCACCGCGCCCAGCCGCCCCATGCGCAGCCACAGGCCGAACAGGTTCAGCGCCAGCGCCATCGCCAGCGCGAAGTTCACGAAGCCGAACTGGAACGGATAGCTATAGGCCAGCGGCAGCGCGAACAGCGCGGTGGCCGGGATGCGCCCCTGCACCTCGCGCGCGATCCACAACAGGCCGGTGACGGTCAGCACCGGAATGGCGATGACGATCAGCTTGACCGCCAGCTCCAGCCCGAAGATCGGCGCGAGCGGTTCGATCAGCAGGTCGATGCCCAGATTGCCGATCATCTGCCATTCGAAGCGATACCAATGCGCCAGCCAGGGCTGATTGGCATATTCCAGCTGGACGCGATACCGCCCCATATGCCCCGGCAGGTCGACCAGCGGCGGCACGGCGGGCCAGAGCAGCGGCACGGCGGCGAGCAGCGCCATCGCCGCCACGAACCACCGCGTCTGCCACCAGTTGAGCTTTCCCCCATTCATGCCGGTCGGCCTAGCGGATGGAAGGGGGCTTGGACAAGACGAACGCGATGGACGGCGGGTCCGGCGGCGTATCAACCGTTCCTCAATCGGTCGGCCCTATCGACAGGGCATGGACGCTCGCCCCGCCTCTCCCCTGCTTCTGCCCGCCCCCATCATCTGGGTGTTCGGCAGCCTGATCGTCCTGATGCTCTTCATCCTCGACGTCAAAAGCGCGCATCACGGCATGATCGGCCTGTCGGAAATGTGGGGCCGGGATTTCGCCAATGTCTGGACGGGTGGCACGCTGGCGTTGAACGGCCAGCTCGATATCCTTTACGATATCGAACGCTATCGGGGCGCCGAACATGCCCTATATGGGACGATCGGCAGTCACAATTACTCCTATCCGCCGATCGCGCTGTTCCTCGACATTCCCTTCGCGCTATTGCCCTATCACGCGGCGCTGCTGCTGTGGCTGGCCGGGACCGGAGCGCTTTTCGCGCTGGCGGCGCGGCCCTGGCTGCCGGAGGGCGGGATGCGCTGGCTGCTGTTGCTGACCCCGGCGGCGCTGATGAACATCTGGGCCGGACATTTCGGGTTCCTGATCGGCGCGCTGTTTCTGGCGGGCTGGCACTGGCTGCCGGAGCGGCCGCGCCGGGCGGGGGTCTGTTTCGGGCTGATGGCGCTCAAGCCGCATGTCGCGGTGCTGGTGCCGATCATCCTGTTGCTGCGTGGCGACTGGCGCACCGTGGCGACGGCGGCGCTGACGGTCGGGCTGCTGGTCCTCTTCAGCACGCTCGCCTTCGGTCCCGATCTGTGGACGCGGTATCTGACCGTCACCTCGGGTGTGCAGGCGCGGATGATCGATCCGGGGCAGGAATTTTACGGGCTGATGGCGACGTCGCTCGCCAGCGCGCTGCTGCGCCAGCATGTGCCCGCCGCCATCGCCTATGGGCTCCAGGGTATGGCGATGGTCGGGATCGCCATCGGCGTGACGGTCGCGACGGTGCGTGGAGCACCACCCGCCGCACTGGCGCTGCTGGCCGCGACGGGAACGTTCGTGCTGCTCCCCTATGCGTTCAACTATGACCTGACGGTCGTCATGCTGGCGGCACTGGTCGCCTATGGCCGTCCCGATGCCTCGCCCATGGAAAAGGCGGTCGCACTGACCGCCTTCCTGACCCCGCAATGGGGGATGGTGGCCAGTGCGATCGGCGTCCCCCTGACGCCGATCGCACTGATCGCACTCTTTGCCGTCGAACTGCGACGGCAGATCAGTCGCGGTCGCGACGTCCCAGCAGGCGCAGGCGCAGTGCGTTCAGCTTGATGAAGCCCGCTGCGTCGCGCTGGTCATAGGCGCCCTGATCGTCCTCGAAGGTGACGACCTTTTCCGAATAGAGCGAATAGGGCGACTTGCGGCCGGTGACGATCGCCTGGCCCTTGTACAGCTTCAGGCGGACGGTGCCGGTCACCTTCTCCTGGCTGTAATTGACGGCGGCCTGCAGCATCTCGCGCTCCGGCGAGAACCAGAAGCCGTTATAGACCAGCTCTGCATAACGCGGCGCCAGCTCGTCCTTCAGGTGCGCGGCGCCCCGGTCGAGCGTGATCTGCTCGATGCCGCGATGCGCCAGCGCATAGATGGTGCCGCCCGGCGTCTCGTACATGCCGCGGCTCTTCATGCCGACGAAGCGGTTCTCGACCAGGTCGAGGCGGCCGATGCCGTGCTTGCGGCCCAGCTCGTTCAGCTTGGTCAGCAGCGTCGCGGGCGAGCAGGCCTCGCCGTTCAGCGCGACGCCGTCGCCCCGCTCGAAATCGATGGTGATGACCTCGGGCTGGTCGGGCGCGTCTTCCGGGTTCACCGTGCGCGAATAGACGTAATCAGGGACCTCATCCCACGGGTCCTCCAGCACCTTGCCCTCGGACGAGGTGTGCAGCAGGTTCGCGTCGGTCGAGAAGGGCGCCTCGCCGCGCTTGTCCTTCGACACCGGGATCTGGTGCGCCTCGGCGAATTCGATCAGCTTGGTGCGGCTGGTCAGGTCCCATTCGCGCCACGGCGCGATGACCTTGATGTCGGGGTTCAGCGCATAATAGCCCAGCTCGAAACGGACCTGGTCGTTGCCCTTGCCGGTCGCGCCGTGGCTGACCGCGTCGGCGTTCACCATCTTGGCGATCTCGATCTGGCGCTTGGCGATCAGCGGCCGCGCGATCGAGGTGCCGAGCAGATACGTGCCCTCGTACAGCGCATTGGCGCGCATCATCGGGAAGACGTAATCCTTGACGAACTCCTCGCGCAGGTCGTCGATGAAGATATGTTCGGGCTTCACGCCCGCCATCTCGGCCTTCTTGCGCGCGGGCTCCAGCTCTTCGCCCTGGCCCAGATCGGCGGTGAAGGTCACGACCTCGCAGTTGTAATGCTGCTGCAACCACTTGAGGATGACGCTGGTGTCGAGGCCGCCCGAATAGGCGAGGACGACGCGCTTGATATCTTCGCTCATGGCAAAGTCCTTCGAAGAGGGGATGGATTTGCCCCGCGCCCTATGCGCTGTCGCGCCCCCACGCAACCTTCGCTTGAGTTCGTTCATTGCGGCGACAGCCAAAGGCCGTCAGGAGCGGCCGGGATGATCCGTTCAGGAGTTTGCCGCATGACCCGTTTCCTCGTCGCCGGCCTGATTGCCACGACGCTGTCCGTCCCCGCCCTGGCGCAGGACACCCGCGCGTCGGCCGCCGCGAAATTCTCGCGCGAGTTCAAGGCGCGCGACACCAACCACGACGGCGTGCTGACCAAGGCCGAGGTCAAGGCCGCGATCATGAAGATGGGCAACGGCAAGAAGCAGATCGATGCGGTCCATGCCCAGCGGCTGACCGACCTGTGGTTCGACAAGGCCGACGCCAACAAGGACGGCAAGGTGACCGAGGCCGAAGCCCAGGCGCTGCTGTCGCGCACCTTCGACGAATATGAGGCGGCCAAGACGGCGCAGGCGCAGGCGGCGGGTCCGAAGGGGCGGTAGAGCATGATTACATGGGATCGAACCGAGCCTAGCCCCTCCTCTTCAGGGGAGGGGTTGGGGTGGAGCTTCGCCACAGGCCCGGTGTTTGCGGAAACGCCCCACCCCCGGCCCCTCCCCTGAAGGGGAGGGGTAGATCAAGCCGATCTCATCATGCGCTATGGGACGGCGCGCCTCCCCTATACTCCGACCCTTCATCCACCGCCGTTCAGCCTAAGCGAAGTCGAAGGCCACGCCCTGCCCTCTCGGCGAGCGAGTCCCGTGCACTTCGACTTCGCTCAGTGCGAACGGAGGTTAGGTTTCATCTCCCGCTGAACGCAGGTCGGGAATTCCTCCCTCCCCACACGCAAAAAAGGCCCGGTGCGTTGCCGCACCGGGCTTAGGTCGTCCGCAGGAGGAACGTCGTGGGGTGCGGGGGTTCTGCGTGCCCCCGCTCCCGATCAGTTATAGGCGCGCTCGCCGTGCTCGCCGAGGTCGAGGCCTTCCTGCTCGACTTCCTTCGAGACGCGCAGGCCGGTGATCGCCTTGGCGACATACATGGCGATGACGGTGCCGATGGTGGCCCAGACGATGGTCGTGGCGACCGCACCGAGCTGGACCAGCAGCTTCTGGCCCATGGCGTAATCCGCCGCACCCGGTCCGCCCAGCGAGGGGGCATAGACCACCGCCGTGCCGATCGCGCCGATCATGCCGCCGATGCCATGGACACCGAAGGCGTCGAGCGCATCGTCATAGCCGAGCTTGGGCTTGAGGACCGAGACCGCATAGAAGCAGACCACGCTGGCGATGGCGCCCAGCACGATCGCGCCGAACGGACCCGAATTGCCCGCCGCCGGAGTGACCGCGACCAGACCGGCGACGATGCCCGAGCAGAAGCCCAGCGCCGAACCCTTGTGGCCCGCCAGACGCTCGGCGAGCATCCAGAACAGACCGCCCGAGGCCGTCGCGACGAAGGTGTTGATCATCGCCAGACCCGCCGAGCCATTGGCCTCCAGCGCCGAACCCGCATTGAACCCGAACCAGCCGACCCACAGCAGGCCGGTGCCGACCCCGGTCAGCGTCAGCGAGTGCGGCGGCATCGGCGTGGTCGGATAACCCATGCGCTTGCCCAGGATCAGCGAGGCGACCAGCGCCGAGACCCCGGCGTTGATATGCACCACGGTGCCCCCTGCGAAGTCGAGCGCGCCCGCCTTGAAGAACAGGCCCGAGGACGCCCACACCATATGTGCGATCGGGAAGTAGACGATGGTCAGCCAGACGGCGACGAAGGCCATCACGGCCGAAAACTTCATCCGCTCGACCACCGATCCCAGCACCAGCGCGGCGGTGATCGCGGCGAAGGTCATCTGGAAACAGATGAAGACATATTCGGGGATTTCGACGCCTGCGGTGAAGGTCGCCGCCTGGCTGGCGGGCGTGACGCCCTTCAGGAAGGCCTTGCCCAGCCCGGCGATGAAGTTGGACGCGCCCCCCGACACGTCCGGCCCGAAGGCCAGGCTATAGCCGTACATCACCCAGATCAGCATCGCGAGGCACGCGGCCGCGCCGATCTGCGTCATGGTGGACAGCATGTTCTTCGCGCGGGTCAGACCGCCATAGAACAGCGCAAGGCCCGGCAGGATCATCATCATGACCAGCACGGTCGAGGTGAGCATCCAGGCGGTGTCGCCCTTGTTCACCGTCGCGGCGGGCGCGGCGGTGGCGGGCGACTGGAGCGCGGCGGCGTCCTGCGCCCAGGCGGGCAGCGCGGCGAACAGCGTCAGGCCGAGGCCCGCCGCACCGCTCGCCAATTTGGTGACATGCTTCATCGAAATCCCCCCTTGCTCAGAGCGCCGATTCGTCGGTTTCGCCGGTGCGGATGCGCACGGCCTGGCCGACATCGAGCATGAAGATCTTGCCGTCACCGATCGCGCCGGTGTTGGCGGCGGCCTGAATCGATTCGACGACGCGGTCGGCAATCTCGGACGCGCAGACGACCTCGATCTTGATCTTGGGCACCATGTTGGTGCTGTATTCGGCCCCGCGATAGATTTCGGTCTGGCCCTTCTGCCGCCCGAACCCCTTCACCTCGGTCACCGTCATGCCCGCCACGCCCAAGGTGGTCAGCGCCTCGCGCACCTCGTCGAGCTTGAACGGCTTGATGATAGCGATGATCAGCTTCACCTGCGCCCCCTTTGATTACCCGAGGGACCACTTCGCAAGGGGCGTGCCAGTTTACCTTTTTGTTACTTTTACGGGATCGGTATGGTGCGGTGCGGTAGGAATGGCGCACCGACCTGCATCAATTTTTAGGCATTCGGTCTGATCTGCCCGATTTTTGGGCATTCGATCCTCCCCTACAAGGGGAGGTGGCAGCACGCAGTGCTGACGGAGGGGGACTTCCCCAAAGGACAGCCCTCGCGGCACGCCCCCTCCACCACCGCTTCGCGGCGGTCCCCCTCCCCTTACAGGGGAGGACTTTAAGTTACGCCGCCAGCGCCGTCCCGCCGACGGTCAGCCCCTCGACCAGCAGCGTCGGCTGGCCGACCCCGGCGGGCACGCTCTGCCCGCCCTTGCCGCAGACGCCGACGCCCTCGTCCAGCGCAAAGTCGTTGCCGATGCCCTTCACCCGGGTCAGCACGCTCGGCCCGTCACCGATCAGCGTCGCGCCCTTGATCGGCGCGCCCAGCTTGCCGTTCTCGATCCGATACGCCTCGGTGCAGGAGAAGACGAACTTGCCCGACACGATATCGACCTGCCCGCCGCCAAAGGACTTGGCGAAGATGCCGTTCTTCACCCGCGACAGCAGCTCGGCGGGATCGTCCTGCCCGCCCTTCATGAAGGTGTTGGTCATGCGCGGCATCGGCGCATGGGCGAAGCTCTCGCGCCGGCCATTGCCGGTCGGCGCGACGCCCATCAGCCGGGCGTTGAGCCGGTCCTGCATATAGCCCTTGAGGATACCGTCCTCGATCAGCACGACCTCGCGCGTCGGCGTGCCCTCGTCATCAATCGACAGCGAGCCGCGCCGGTCGGCGAGGCTCCCGTCATCGACCACGGTGACGCCGGGCGCGGCGACCCGCTCGCCGATCCGGCCGGAAAAGGCCGAGGTGCCCTTGCGGTTGAAATCACCCTCCAACCCGTGCCCGATCGCCTCGTGCAGCAGCACGCCGGGCCAGCCCGGCCCGAGCAGCACGGTCATCTCGCCCGCAGGCGCGGCGACCGAGTCGAGATTGACCAGCGCCTGCGCCAGCGCGACGTCGATGCCGCGCTCCCAGGTCTCGCGCGCGACCAGCCGGTCGTACAGGTAACGCCCGCCAATGCCGAAGCTGCCCGTCTCGCGCCGCCCGTTCTGCTCGACGACGACCGATATGTTCAGCCGCACGAGCGGGCGGACATCGGTGGCGACGAAGCCGTCGGCGCGGACGATCTCGACCACGCTCCAGCTGCCCGACAGGCCGACCGACACCTGCACCACGCGCGGGTCACGCGCACGGGCGGCGGCGTCGATCGTCTGGCAGAGCGTCACCTTCTCGGCGAACGGGATCAGGTCGAGCGGATCGGTCGCGGTGTAGAGGTGTCGGTTGGTCCCCTGCGGCGGAGGCGCGGCGGCACCCTTCGCCGGGTCGATCAGCGCCATGGTCTGTGCGGCGCGCTGGATCGCGGCCTCGGACAGCTCGTTGGCGTGGGCAAAGGCGGTCATCTCGCCCGACACCGCGCGCAGGCCGAAGCCGGAGTGCGTGTCGTAGCTGGCCGTCTTCAGCCGCCCGTCGTCGAAGCCGAATGCCTCGGACCGCTTATATTGCAGATAGAGTTCGCCATCGTCCGCCCGCGACAGGGCGTTGGCGGTGAGGCGCAACGCCGCGTCCGGGTCCAGCGTGTCGCGATACAGGAACGAGCGGGGGTCGGTGGCGGTCATCTTGGGGATATAGGATGCCCGGCCGAGGTTTGAAACTCCAAGCCGCGCTACCCCTTCTTCTCCCCTCCCGCAGGCGAGTTTCAGGGCGGTCATGCCCCCGGCATGACCTAAACGATGCGGGGCATCGTTTACCTGAAACTGGGCCGGGGGGAGGGCAAGGAGTCTCACCGAGCCTGTCGCCTGCGGCAAAACCCTCCCCCCTCCCCTCCCGCTTGCGGGAGGGGTGTGAGTCTCATTAGCGAGTGGACTTAACGCCCGGCGCCGTCGCCGTGATCCGGCAAAGCCGCCTGGTCCGCCCCGTCCGCCGGACCGCCGATCAGCACGAAACGGCGATCGCAGTATCCGCAATCGACATAGCCGGTCTCGTCGATCTGCAACCACACGCGCGGATGGCCGAGCGCAGCGCCGCCGGGAATGTCGGTGGCACCGTCGCAAGCGACGCGGGTCTGGGTGACGCGGGTGGTTTCGGGCGGCGGCAACATAGGCTCGCGCGATAGCAAGGCGTGGCCTCGCGTGCAATTACCCAAAGAGAGGCAAAACCGGCTTGGCCTGTCCCGCGCACGGGCCTATCGCTACGCCCATGACCGCCAGCACAGAAGCCGCCATCTCGATCCAGGGCATCGCCAAGACCTATCAGGGCGGCAAGCGCGCGCTCGACGGGGTCAGCTTCGACGTGCCGAGGGGCCAGATCTTCGGGCTGCTGGGGCCGAACGGCGCAGGGAAATCGACGCTCATCAACATCCTGGCCGGGCTGGTGATGAAGACCGAAGGGTCGGCGTCGATCTGGGGCTTCGACATCGACCAGCATCCGCGCAACGCCAAGGCGTCGATCGGCATCGTCAACCAGGAGATCCTGTTCGACCCCTTCTTCACGCCGCTGGAGACGCTGGAAATCCAGGGCGGGCTGTACGGCGTGCCCAAGGCGCAGCGCCGCTCGATGGAATTGCTGCGCGCGGTGCATCTGGAGGACAAGGCGAACGCCTATTCGCGCACCCTGTCGGGCGGCATGAAGCGCCGCCTGATGGTCGCCAAGGCGATGGTCCATTCGCCGCCCGTGCTGGTGCTCGACGAGCCGACGGCGGGCGTGGATATCGAGCTTCGCCAGCAGCTCTGGGCCTATGTTCGCTCGCTCAACGATCAGGGCGTGACGGTGGTGCTGACGACCCACTATCTGGAGGAGGCCGAGGAGCTGTGCGACCGGATCGCGATCATCAACCATGGTCGCCTGGTCGCCAACGAACCGACCCGCGAACTGGTCGGCAAGGCACAGGAAAAGATTGTCGCGGTGACGGTGGACCGCGACGTGGCCGCGGTGCCCGACCATGCCAGCTTCGGCAAGATCGTCCTGAAGGGCAGCCGCACGCTGGAAATCACCTATGCCAAGGACAAGGTGAATGCGGGCCAGGTGCTCGCGGCGGTGCAGGCGGACGGGTATGGTATCGTCGACGTCTCGACCAAGGAAGCCGATCTGGAAGACGTGTTCCTGTCGCTGACGCGGAGCGTGAGCGTCTGAGGATTACTCCTCCCCGGTACGGGGAGGTGGCAGCGCGAAGCGCTGACGGAGGGGGGCTTCCACAACGGACACCCCTTGAGGCGATCCCCCTCCACCATCCTGCGGATGGTCCCCCTCCCCGTGCCGGGGAGGAATTTGAGGCTCACCCCGCCCGCGCGAGGTCCGGGAAGCCCGCGCGGAAGCCCGCGACCTTGGGTTTGTCCCACCGGACAATGTACGGATAGGTCGGGTTGCGGTCGTAGAAATTCTGATGCTCGGCCTCGGCCGGGAAGAAGCCGCCCTGCTCGATCCGGGTCGTGATCGGCTTGGCGAAGGCATGGGCGCGGGTCAGCTGGGCGATATAGTCGCGCGCGACCTTCGCCTGTTCGGGCGACTGGGCGAAGATCGCCGAGCGATAGCTGGGACCGCGATCGGGGCCTTGGCCACCGACCTGGGTCGGATCATGCGCGATCGCGAAATAGACGCGCAGCAGCGTGGCGTAGGAGACTTGGCGCGGGTCATAGGTGATGCGGATCGCCTCGGCATGGCCGGTCCGCTCGGTCGAGACGGCGGAATAGTTGGCATCCTCGCGGCGTCCGCCTGCATAGCCCGCCGTTACCGAACGCACGCCCTTCACCCGCTCGAACACCGCCTCCATGCCCCAGAAACAGCCGCCTGCGAGCACGGCCACCTGCGGGCGCGGCGACGCGGGCACGTCGACCGCCGCCTTGGGGAGCGGCACGGCGCGTTCCGCGCTGGCGGGGAGTGAGGACAGGGCGACCGCTCCGAATGCGGTCGCGGCCAGGGCGATGCAGAGGCTATTGCGCATCGCCGGGATATGGGGTGTTTTTGAGGTTCGGCTAGGGGCAGGCGGTGAAGCGTGGGCTTCGACTTCGACGCGCTGCGTCGAAGTTTATCCTGAGCGGCTGGCTTGCCAGCCAGCCGAAGGGCTCAGCCTGAACGGCGGTGGTGTTATTAAGCCTTTCCCCACCTCCGTTCCGCCTGAGCGAAGTCGAAGGCCACGGGAATCATCCCGCCAAGAAGCCCCTTAGCGAACCGCCTCAACCGGCGCCGAACCGTAGCGGCTGGGCGCTTCGGCGGGGTGAAGGACCACGAGACCCAAGGCTCCCAGCGCAAATCCGCCGGCGAACTGCCACACGAAACTGGACTTGAGGAGGGCACGCATCGTCACTTCACCTGTCTTAGCGGGTCACTCCCCGGTGGGGCGAGCGATCATCCGGGCGCCATCTGGTCGATCGGCGCCGTTCCGACAATGGCGTTTATAGAAACGCTGCATTAACGGCACGTGGACGTGTCGTTCATGCCACAGTTAAGCCTTATTGCTGCACCGCATATAGACCCATGAAAAAGCCAGCCAATCCGGTATCTTGGCCGGACTGACTGGCTTTCGCGACCGCTTGAGCGGCAAATTATTTCAGCGCGGCGCAGGCCGTCTGGATGCGGGTGCAGGCCTCGCGGAGCAGCGCGTCGGAGGTCGCATAGCTGATTCGCATCGCGGGCGAGAGGCCGAACGCCGCGCCCTGCACCGCCGCCACCTTCGCATCGTCGAGCAGGTAGCCGACAAAGGCCTCGTCGCTGTCGATCAGACGGCCCGAGGGCGTCGACTTGCCGATCAGCGGGGCGAAGGACGGATAGACATAGAAGGCGCCTTCGGGCGTCGGGCAGGTCATACCTTCGATTGCGTTCAACATCGACACCACCATGTCGCGCCGCGCCTGGAAGGCCAGATTGCGCTCGGCGAGGAAGCTCTGGTCGCCGGTCAGGGCGGCGGTCGCCGCCGCCTGCGCCACCGAACAGGGGTTGGAGGTCGACTGCGACTGGAGCTTGGCGATCGCCTTGATCAGCCAGGGCGCACCGCCCGCATAGCCGATGCGCCAGCCGGTCATCGCATAGGCCTTGGAACAGCCGTTCACCGTCAGCGTGCGCTCGTACAGCTCGGGGCAGACCTGCGCGATGGTGGCGAAGCGGAAGCCGTCATAGACGATATGCTCGTACATATCGTCGGCGAAGACCCAGACATGCGGGTGCTTGAGGATGACTTCGCCCAGCGCCTTCAGCTCGTCGGCGGTATAGCCCGCGCCCGTCGGGTTGGATGGCGAGTTGAGGATGACCCACTTGGTCTTGGGCGTGATCGCGGCATCAAGCGCTTCGGGGGTCAGCTTGTAGCCCTGTTCCGGGCCCGCCTTCACGATCACCGGTACGCCGCCCGCAAACTGAACGACGTCCGGATAGCTGACCCAGTAAGGCGCCGGGATCACGACCTCGTCGCCCGCATCGATCGTCGCGACCATCGCGTTGAACAGGGTATGCTTGCCGCCGACATTCACGCTGATCTGATCGGCCTTGTAGGTCAGGCCGTTGTCGCGCGCGAACTTGGCTGCGATCGCCGCCTTCAGCTCGGGCGTGCCGTCGACATTGGTGTATTTGGTCTTGCCGTCGCGGATCGCCTGGATCGCGGCCTCTTTCACGAAGTCAGGCGTGTCGAAGTCCGGCTCGCCCGCGCCTAGGCCGATCACGTCGACACCGGCGCGCTTCAGCTCCATCACGCGGCTGGTGATGGCGAGCGTGGGGGACGGGCTGATACGGCCGAGCGCGGCGGAGGGCTGCATGAAACGGAACCTTTGCGTCAGGAGATTGCGGGCGCGCCTTAGCCCGCTATCGCCTCAATCCGCAACCATCTCCGCACGAAACAATCCGCGAAGCGCATTGCCAAGCAAGAATCCGTCTTGAAGATCGGCGCGCGTGAGCGTGCCCTCGATCGCGCGGCCCGTCTCGATCAGATGCGCGCGCAGCACGCCGGGCAGCAGCCCGAGCGACAGCGGCGGCGTCACCAGCACATCGCCGCGCGGCACGAACAGCGAGGTATAGCTGCCCTCGGTCAACAGGCCGTCGGGCGTCTCGAACACCACTTCGCCGGTCCCCGCCGCCGCCCGCGCCGCATCGTAAAAGCCGCGCGCGCTGGTCTTGTGCCGCAGCCGCAGGTCAAGCGGCGAGACGGGCAGCGGCACGACCCGCACCGGCATGACGCCATCGAAGCAAGCGGGCGCAGGCCCGACCTCGACCACCAAAGCGCCGCTCCGCGCCAGCAACAGCCGGATGCGCCGGGCATCGCGCAGGCGGAAGGTCGCCGCCTGCAGTTCGTTTCGCGCATCATGCCGATTAAACGTGAAGCCCAGCGCGATGGCGCTCGCCTTCATCCGCGCCAGATGCGCTTCCAGATGCTGGATGCCCTCGATGGGATCGAAGGCCATGGTCTCGATCAGGTCGAAATCGGGTCGCCCCCCGGCCAGGAACGCGGCCTTGGCCAGGCATTCGTCCCATTCGTCCGCCGCCACCGAGTCGGCGACCACGCCCGATCCGATGCCCAGCGTCGCGCGGGTTTCGCCCTCGGGCCAGACCAGGGTGCGGATCGCGACGTTGAACATCGCATCGCCATTGGCGTCCAACCGCCCGATCGCGCCGGTATAAAGGCCGCGCGGAGAGTCCTCGATCTCGGCGATCGCCTGCATCGCGCGAATCTTGGGCGCGCCGGTGATCGAGCCGCAGGGAAAGAGCGCCGCCAGCACGTCCAGCGCGTCACGCCCCTCGGCCAGATCGGCGGTGACGGTCGACACCATCTGATGCACCGTCGGATAGGGTTCGACCGCGAACAGCTCGGGCACCGCGACGCTGCCCGCCCGCGCGACCCGCGACAGGTCGTTGCGCATCAGGTCGACGATCATCAGATTTTCGGCGCGCTGCTTGGGATCGTCGCGCAAGCCTTGCGCCGCGCGCGCATCGGCGGCGGGATCGTCCTCGCGCCGTGCGGTGCCCTTCATCGGCCGGGCGGTCAGCCTGCCCCCTTCGAGCGCAAAGAAGAGTTCGGGGGACAGCGACAGGATCGTCGCCTCGCCGGTCGCCACCACCGCGCCCCAGCCCGCCCGCGACCGGGCGCGCAGGCCCGCATACAGCGCCAGCGGATCGCCGAGCACGGGGGCGGTCGCACGGAAGGTCTGGTTCACCTGATACAGGTCGCCCGCCGCGATCAGCGCCTGGACGGCGGCGAACTGCTCGGCATGGCGCGCGGCGTCCAGTTCGGGCACCATCTCGCCGATCCAGCCCCCTGCGGGATCGGGAAGCAGCGACTCCGGCGTGACGGCCTCATATCCCTCGAACAGGCCGAACCAAAGAAGCGGACCGCCGATCGCGCGGGGCGGCACGCCCGGCTCGAACGCCGCGCCCGCCTCATAGGCCAGATAGCCGACCGCCTCGAGGCCCTTTGCCCGCGCCGTGCGCAAGGCGTCGAGTGCCGCCCGAACCTCCTCCGCCCGGTGCGCGGTGACGATGCCGACCGGCCGCGCATAGAGACGCGCCGCCGCTCCCCCGTCACGGGCGTCGTCGAGCAGGACGAAAGGAGGAAGGGGACGCACCATGGAATGACGATCCATGCACGTCGCCTGCCCCCCCATGCAAGTATCGATTGGCCCGGGCCGTCCCAGCCCTTATCGCCGAGGCATGACCAGTGCTACCCAGAACCCGCCGCTCCGCGCCGCGATCGTGCCCGTCACCCCGCTTCAGCAGAATTGTTCGATCGTGTGGTGCACCGCGACGATGAAGGCGGCGGTGGTCGATCCCGGCGGCGACCTGCCGCGTATCCATGACGCCATCGCCAAGACCGGGGTGGCGGTCGAGAAGATCCTGCTGACCCATGGCCATATCGACCATGCGGGCGGCGCCAAGGAACTGGCCGACGCCTTGTCGGTGCCCGTCGAGGGGCCGCAGGAAGAGGATCGGTTCTGGCTCGCGCGGCTGGACGAGGATGGCCAGGCTTACGGCATCCCCGCCCAGGTGCTGGAGCCGACCCGCTGGCTGTCGGAGGGCGACACGGTGACGATCGGCGACCTGACGCTCGATGTGTACGAGACGCCGGGCCATACGCGCGGCCATGTGATCTTCCACCACGCGCCCTCGCATTTCGCGCTGGTCGGCGACGTGCTGTTCCAGGGCTCGGTCGGTCGCTCGGACCTGCCGGGCGGGGATCACGACACGCTGATCCGCTCGATCGTCGAAAAGCTGTGGCCGCTGGGGAACGAGACCGCGTTCATTCCGGGCCATGGCCAGCCCAGCACCTTCGGGCATGAGCGGCAGAGCAATGCGTTCGTCGCGGACCGGGTTCTGGGCCTGGGGTGAGGGTTTCGCGTGGGCTTCGACTTCGCTCAGCCTGAACGGATGTAGGGGCTGGGTCTAAACCCCAAACCCCGTTCAGCCTGAGCGAAGTCGAAGGCCAAGGGATTACCGCCGTTCCGCAGCACTCTCGCTGCGAATCGCCTTGAACTCGGACCCGGCGCGCCATTCCGGCCAATCCCGCCCATCGGCCAGGTCGCGCCCGATCCCATACAGCAGCCCGACATCCGCCGCCGCCCCGCGCAGGTCCCAGTTCGCGTCCCACGCGTCGCAGGTCTGGTGGTAACAGCGCATATAGCCGTCCAGCCACTTCTGCCCCGCAGGCCGCCCGCCCGCGACCAGATCGGGCGCGCCGCTGATCGCCATCAGCAGCAGCGTCGGCACGCCCCGCCGCGCGACGGAGAAGTGATCGGCGCGATAGAACAGCCCGCGCTCGGGCAGCGCCTCGGGCGTCACCGTGCGGCCCTGCGCACCCGCCGCGGCCTTCAGCCGGTCCTCCAGGTCGTTCTGCCCGTCACCGACCAGCATCACGTCCCGCGCCGGTCCCGCCGTCTGGAGGATATCGAGCGTCAGGTTGGCGACCGTCTTGCCAAGCGGATAGACCGGCTTCACCGCATAGGTTTCCGACCCCAGCAGCCCGCGCTCCTCGCCGGTCCATAGCGCGAAGACCAGGCTGCGGTCGGTTGGCGGGGCGGCCTTGAACGCGCGCGCCAGTTCCAGCACGCCCCCCACGCCCAGTGCATCGTCGTTTGCGCCGGGACGGATCACCCGCCCCTGCGAATCCGGTGCGCCCTTGCCATAGGCGTCCCAATGCGCGCCGAACATCACGACTTCATCGGGGTGCGTCTTGCCGGGCAGCCTGGCCAGCACGTTGCGGCTTTCGGCGCGGACGGTGGTGACGGGCAGGTCCGCGGAGAAGGCCTGCCCCTTCAATTCCACCGGCCGGAAGTCCGCACGCCTTGCGCGCGCCCGCTGCTGCGCCAGGTCCAGTCCGGCGGCGGCGAACAACTGGCTTGCCGACTCACCCGACAGCCAGCCCTGCAACAGGATGCGCGAGGTCGGGTCGCTGCGGACGATATCGTAATTCTCGCCCGCCGGCGCCGTCACCGTCGCCCAGCCATAGCCCGCGCCCGGCGTATCATGGACGATCAGCGCGCCGATCGCGCCCTGCCGCGCGGCTTCCTCATATTTATAGGTCCAGCGGCCATAATAGGTCATGCGCCGGTCGCCGAACCTGCCCTTGGCATCGTCGCCCGCCACCGCCTCGAAATCGGGATCGTTGACCAGAAAGACGGCGATCTTGCCCTTCAGGTCGACGCCCTTGAAGTCGTCCCAGCCGCGCTCCGGCGCGTGGACGCCGTAACCGACAAAGACCATCGGCGCGTCCTTGATCGCCACCCGGTCGACCGGCCGCACGGTCGAGACATAGACGCCCTGCCCCTGCACCAGCGGCATCGCCCCCGCCCGCATCGGCCCCTGCCCGATCTGGGTTCGGATCAGCGGCACGGCCTGCGTCCATTGCCCATCCGGGCCGCCGGGTTGCAGGCCCATCGCCTTGAACTGCGCGACCAGCCAGTCGACCGTCCTGGCCTCCCCCGGCGTGCCCGGAGCGCGGCCCTCGAACGCGTCGGAGGCGAGCGTCTTCACATCGGCCGACAGGCGCTGCGGCGAAATGGAGTCGGGCGCGGCGGCGGTCAGCGATACCGTCAGCATCAGGGCGGCGAGGCCGGTCAGGGGCAGGCGAATCATCAGCGGTCGATCCTTACGACGGTCGTGGTCGGGGCAGGAACGGCCTGCGCAGTATAGACGATCCCGATTCCCCAACCGGCGAGCAGCGCCAGGATCGCCCAGGTGCCGATCGCGCCCCCGGCCCGCCCGATATTGGGCGCGGGGCGCATCATGCCCCAGCCATGGCCGATCCGCGCCACGATGAACGCACCGCCCGCTATCCACAGCCAGAAGGACGATCCGCCGCCCAGCTCGATCAGGCCCATCAGGATCAGGACGAAGGGCGCATATTCGACGAAATTGGCCTGGGCTCGCATGCCCGCCACGAGTCGCGAATCGCCGCCGTCGCCGATCATCACCTTGCCGCGAAATCGGCCCATGACGATTCGCAGCGCCAGCCACAAATTGACGATGGCGGCCGCCGCCGCGATGCTGAGCGTAACGGGCAGGACCATAAATGCCGTCTTTCCTGTAAATTGCCGGATACCGGGGAGTGCCATTTGGCGCCCGCGCTTGCAACATCGGCAAAACTCGCTATAGGCGCGGGGCTTCGCGATGCGTCCGGCTGGGTGCTCACGCGGCCGGGTCGACGATCCGGGCGCGCAATGGGTGCTGATCGTGGCGTATTCCACCCATTGTTCGATTGATAAGGTGCCGCAATGGCCGTCCCCAAGAGAAAGACTTCGCCCTCCAAGCGCGGCATGCGCCGTGGCCACGACTCGCTGACGGTCGCGGCATTCCAGGAATGCCCGAACTGCGGCGAGCTGAAGCGTCCGCATAATCTGTGCACCGCCTGTGGCCATTATAACGGCCGTGAGGTCGTGTCGGTCGAGGGCTGATCCCCTCCACCTTCACCTGAACGACCGTTAGAGGATACCCATGGCCGATAACGCCTGGATCGCCGTCGATGCGATGGGCGGCGACGACGGGCTGGCCGTGATGCTCGCGGGTGTCGCCAGAGCGCGACGCCGTTTCGAGGGCATGCGGTTCTTCCTGGTCGGTGACGAGGCGCAGATTGCGGAGGGGTTGAAGTCCCATCCCAATCTGTCCGCCGCGTCCGAAATCGTGCATGCGCCCGAAATCGTCGGCTCGAGCGAAAAGCCCAGCCAGGCGATTCGGCGTGCGCGCGTCACGTCGATGGGCATCGCCATCGATCTGGTGAAGCAGCGTCGCGCCGCCGCCATGGTGTCGTCGGGCAATACCGGCGCGCTGATGGCGATGGCCAAGCTGTCGCTTCGCACGCTTCCCGGCATCGACCGGCCCGCGCTGGCCGCGCCGCTGCCGACGCTGGGCGACAATGACGTCGTCATGCTCGACCTCGGCGCCAATACCGAGTGCGATGCCCGCAATCTCGTCCAGTTCGCCGTCATGGGCGCGGCCTATGCGCGCGTTCTGCTGGAACTCGACAATCCGCGCGTTGCGCTGCTCAATATCGGGTCCGAGGATCAGAAGGGCACCGACGAGATTCGCGACGCCGCCGCCGTGCTGCGTGGCCAGAATCACCTGCCGCTGAACTTCACCGGCTTTATCGAGGGCAACCAGCTCGCCCGTGGTGAAGTCGATGTGATCGTGTGCGACGGCTTTGCCGGCAACATCGCGCTCAAGACCGCCGAGGGGACCGCGCGTTTCGTCGGCGACCTGCTGAAGCGCGCCTTCCGCTCCTCGACCCGCTCGAAGATCGGCTTCCTGATCTCGCGCCCGGCGACGCAGTTGCTGCGCGACCATCTCGACCCCAACAACCACAATGGCGCGGTCTTCCTGGGCCTGAACGGTGTGGTGGTGAAGAGCCATGGCAGCGCCAACGAACTGGGCGTCGCCACCGCGATCGGCAATGCGGCCAAGATGGTGCGCGCCGACCTGACCCGGCGTATCGCCGAGGATCTCCTGAATTTCGAGGACGCCGCATGATTCGTTCGATCGTCACGGGTACGGGGTCGGCCCTTCCAACCCGGCGGGTGTCGAACGAAGAACTGGCGCAAGAGGTCGACACCTCCGACGAATGGATCGTCGAGCGGACCGGCATCCGCTTCCGCCATATCGCAGGTCCCGAAGAGACGACCGCGACGCTGGCCGCCGACGCCGCCAAGGCCGCGATCGCCGCCGCCGGATTGTCGGCGCAGGATATCGACCTGATCGTGCTGGCCACCGCCACCCCGGACCAGACTTTCCCGGCGACCGCCACCAAGGTCCAGGCGATGCTGGGCATCAACGACTGTGTTGCGTTCGACGTCGCCGCCGTCTGCTCGGGCTTTCTCTATGCCGTGCAGGTCGCCGATGCGATGCTGCGTTCGGGCGTGCAGCGCCGCGCGCTGGTGATCGGTGCGGAAACCTTCAGCCGCATCCTCGACTGGGAGGATCGCACCACCTGCGTCCTGTTCGGCGACGGCGCGGGTGCGATGGTGCTCGAAGCGCGCGAGAGCGACGAGGCGGCCGGTCGCGGCATCCTGGCGACCAAGCTGCACGCCGATGGCCGCCACAACGGCCTGCTCTATGTCGATGGCGGCGTCTCGACCACCGGCACCGTCGGCAAGCTGCGGATGAAGGGGCGCGAGGTGTTCCGCCACGCCGTCGTCAACCTGGCGCAGGTGATGGAGGAATCGCTGGGCCTCGCAGGCCTGACCTCGGCCGATGTCGACTGGGTCGTGCCGCACCAGGCCAATGCCCGCATTCTCGACGCGACCGCGCGCAAGCTGAACCTGCCCGCCGAAAAGGTCGTCGTCACCGTCGACCGCCATGCCAATACCTCGGCGGCCTCCGTGCCTCTTGCGCTCGACACGGCCGTGCGCGACGGCCGCATCCGCGAAAACGACATTCTGGTCCTGGAAGCGATGGGCGGCGGGTTCACATGGGGTGCCGCGGTGATACGCTTCTGAACAATCGATTGACATTGAGCGAGATAAATCCCTTTCGGTCCCATCGGGCGGTATGATACCGGATCGCCAGATACCATTGGGGGATGGCCACATGACGAACGCTGGAACTTTGACGCGCGCCGACCTGGCAGAATCGCTGCATCAGGAAGTCGGCTTGTCGCGATCCGACTCGGCCGATGTGGTCGAGCAGATTCTCGTCGAGATGTGCGAGGCACTGTCGCGGGGCGAGAACGTCAAGATTTCGGGGTTCGGGACCTTCGTGCTGCGTGACAAGGGGGAGCGGATCGGCCGCAATCCCAAGACCGGGGTGGAGGTGCCGATCGCACCGCGCCGCGTGCTGACCTTCCGCGCCAGCCAGATGATGCGCGATCGCATTGTCGCGGCGGGATAGGCCCGAACGGCCCGCGGATGGCGGCAAGGCCGATGGTGCATTGCGCACCATCGGGGAGGTTTCGCGTGAGACCGGCGTGGCGCAGCATGTCCTGCGTTACTGGGAAGGCCGCTTTCCGCAGCTGAAACCCGTGCAGCGCGCGGGCAATCGCCGCTATTACCGGCCCGAGGACATGGCGCTGATCCGGCGCATAGACCAGCTGCTCAACCAGCAGGGCTATACGGTGCGCGGCGTGCAGCAGCTTCTGGAAAGCGAATCGCGGGCCAAGGACGATCCGGCGGCGATCCTTCGCGCGATCCGCGATTCGCTGGTCGAGGGACTCGCCTGGGACGACCGGGCCGGGCGGTGAGTTTTGGGGCGTAGGGCCGGTCGTGGGCTTCGACTTCGCTCAGCCTGAACGGAGGTTGGGGATATGGTCCGCTCCAAACAGCCGTCCAGGCCGAGCGAAGTCGAAGCCCACGACCCATCGTCCGGCCAAGATCAGGCAGGCTGAACCACCCCGCCCTGTTCACCCAACAACAAATCCCGACACGCCCGGTTATAGGCGTGCGCCTTCCACCAGAACCAGCCGCCATTGCCGACGCCCCAGGCCGCTACGCCCAGCGCCGCCCAGGGCAGTCCGCGTGCCGCACGCCCGCCACGCGCCGCCACCCGGCCCGCCGCCAGGCCACCCCGACCGATCTTGCGCGCCGTCTTGGCCAGCCGCCCGGCCGCCTTGGCCTGCGACAGCAGCCCCGCGCCGCCGCGAAGGTCGCTGAACAATGCGGCCGGACCGACAAAGCCCTTCAGCTTGCCGACGACCTCCTGCGCCTCGATCGCCATGCCGGGCTCCAGCTGACGACGCTGCGCGCCGGTCAGGCCATAGGCATCGCCGATCGCGTCGATCGTCTCGGCCAGGCTCTCGGTGCCGATGGTCAGCGCCTTGGCCCCGGCCTTCAGCGCGCGGCGGCGGATCAGCTTCTCATTGGCTTCGAAGGTCTGCTCGATTGCGGTGCGGTCCATGCCAAGTCCCTGTTCGATCATGCGCCATGAAGCCGCGACACGGGCCTCCGGTTCCGTCTCAGCGCTCGCGCGTGGCGAGGAAGCGGACCTTGGGATAGCGATCGGCGACATAGCCGACTTCCCAGGCGCTCTTGGCAAGGAAGACGGGGTTGTCGTCGCGGTCCTTGGCCATGGCCGAGCGGTTCAGATCCATGAACGCCTTCAGGTCGGCGGGATCGTCCGCTGTGATCCAGCGCGCGGTGTCGAACGGCGCAGGCTCCAGCCCCGCCGCGACCTTATACTCCGCATCCAGTCGCGACAACAGCACGTCGAGCTGGAGCTGCCCGACGACGCCGATGATCCAGTTCGAGCCGATCTCGGGATAGAAGACCTGGGTGACGCCCTCCTCGGCCATGTCGTCCAGCGCCTTGCGCAGCTGCTTGGTCTTGGTCGGGTCCTTCAGCGCGACGCGGCGCAGGATTTCAGGCGCGAAATTGGGCAGGCCGGTGAAGCGCACGTCCGCCCGCTCCGACAGCGTATCGCCGACACGAAGCGTGCCGTGGTTCGGAATGCCGATGATGTCGCCCGGAAACGCCTCGTCCGCGACTTCGCGATTCTGCGCGAAGAACAGGATCGGCGAGTGGACCGCGATCGGCTTGCCATGGCCCGTCGGCGTCAGCTTCATGCCGCGCTTGAACGTGCCCGAGCACAGCCGCATGAAGGCGATGCGGTCGCGATGCTGCGGGTCCATATTCGCCTGCACCTTGAACACGAAGCCGGTGACTTCCTTGTTGTCCGGCGAGACGGGCGCGGGCTCGGCGGGCTGTGGGCGTGGGCTCGGCGCATGGCGGCTGAGCGCGTCGATCAGCTCGGCGACCCCGAAGTCCTTCAGCGCGGAGCCGAAATAGACCGGCGTCAGGTCGCCATTACGATACGCCTCGCCATCGAATTCGGCATAACCGGCCTGGGCCAGCTCGATTTCCTCGGCGATCTCGGCGGGCAGGGTCGGCGCGTCGTCCACCTTGCCGTGAAAGGCGCGGCTGTCGCCCTCGGGACGGCTGACCTTGCCGGTGGTCAGGTCGAAAATGCCCTCGAACAACCCGCCCATGCCGACCGGCCAGCTCATCGGCGCGACATCGAGCGCGAGGATGTCGGCGATCTCGTCGAGGAGTTCGAAGGGCGGACGGCCCTCGCGGTCGACCTTGTTGATGAAGGTGATGATCGGCACCGAGCGCAGGCGGCACACCTCGAACAACTTGCGTGTCTGCGCCTCGATCCCGCGCGCCGCGTCGATGACCATCACGGCCGAGTCGACCGCGGTCAGCGTGCGGTAGGTATCCTCCGAGAAATCCTCGTGGCCCGGCGTGTCGAGCAGGTTGAAGGTCACGCCGTCCTTCTCGAACGTCATCACCGAGGACGTGACCGAGATGCCGCGCTGCTGCTCGATCTTCATCCAGTCCGACCGCGCGCGGCGATTCTGGCCCCGCGCCTTGACCTCGCCCGCCAGATGGATCGCGCCGCCGAAATACAGCAGCTTTTCGGTCAGCGTCGTCTTGCCGGCGTCAGGGTGCGAGATGATCGCGAAGGTACGGCGGGGGGAAGTCATGGGCGGCTCTGTCGAATAGGGAAATGGCGCGTCCGAGCGCCCGAGATGATGCGCCTGTTACAGCAAATTGTGGCACAAGACAGGCCCCGGATTGCGGAGGCCGTTTCTCCCCCTTCAGGGGAGGGGTTAGGGCGGATCGCCATTCAGAATTGCTTTTTCTTTCCCTCTCCCCTGGAAAGGGGAGAGGGTTAGCGAAGCTTGCCAGCCTGCTGGCTAGCGCAGCTTGGGTGAGGGGTTGAGCGAGCCTGAAGGCTCGCGCGCTCGCCAAGCGAGCGCCACCCCTCACCCAGCTCCGACTAGAGTCGAAAACGATCAACTCTGCTCACCCCTCCCCTGAAGGGGAGGGGCTAAAACCGTGCAATGCTGATCGCTTTCAACTCTAAGCCTTTGCTACGCAAAGACCAAGTCTGCGCAACCCTCTCCCCTCAATGAGGGGCGAGGGACGGAAAGGCGTCGCTGAATGTCGATCGGCCCCTAGGGGGGCTTACCCCGCCAGCGTCACCGTCATCTGCATGACCTTCTCACCGCCGACCGGCACGACGAAGACGCCGGGCTTGTCGGTGAACTCGCCGTCATACCCTTCCGGGTCGGCAATGCCGTGCCAGGGCTCGACGCAGACATAGGCCGCGCCGGGCTTAGTCCAGATGCCGAGCTTGTCGGTATCGGGGAAGGCTATGCGCAACTGCGGCGCGCCGTCCGCGCCATAGGTGACATGGCGGCTCTCGACCGGGTCCCAGACCAGCGCGTCGTTGGTGAACAGGTCGTCGGCCAGGTGCAGAACGCGGCCATCAAGTGGACTGTCGCGGCGGGCTTCAGCGATCAGGCCGTCGGGCGCGATCTCGCGGAGACGGGCGGGCTCGTCCTTCTCGAAGACGATGCGGTGGTCGGCGCGGGCCTTGCCGTAGGGCAGCGGCCAGGCGAAGGCGGGGTGGAAGCCGAAGCTGGCGGGCATCGGCACCTCGCCGCGATTGAGGACGCGGACCTCCACGGCCAGCGTCGCCTCTTCCAGCCGGAACTCCACCTCCAGCCGGAAGGCGAAGGGATAGGAGGTGCGCGTTTCCTCGCTGTCGCCCAGCGAGAAGACCGCGCGGGTGGCCTCGTGCGTCACCAGCTCGAACATCGAGTGGCGGGCAAAGCCGTGCTTCGCCATCGGATAATGCCGGCCGTCCAGGCGGATGCCGTCGCGGGTCACGCCGATCACCGGAAAGAGCAGCGGTGCGCGGCCGGTCCAGAAAGCCGGGTCCGCGTTGGTCATCAGCTCGCGGCCCGCTGCATCCTTCAGCGAGGACAGCTCGGCCCCGAACGGATTGATCGCCGCCGACAGATGGTCATTGGCGATGCGGACCCAGTTTTCTGCGTCAGCCACGGAGTTGCGCTCCCTGCTTGGCGGCGGCCGCGACGATCTTGTCGGCGATGGCCTTCAGTTCCTCGTCGGTGAAGCTCTTCTGCTGGGGTTGCAGCAGGACCTCGACCGCGACCGACTTGTGGCCCTCGAGCACACCCTGCCCGGCGAATACGTCGAAGACGCGCGCGGCGGTGATCGCCGCCTTGTCCGCAGCCCGGACCGCACGGATCAGCATGTCGGCGGCCAGCGTGTCCGGCACCAGAAAGGCGAAGTCGCGCTTCACCGACTGCAACGCCGGGGGCGTATAGGCCGGACGCATGAAGCCCGTCGCCCGCTTGGGCGGGATGGCGTCGAGATACAGCTCGACCGCCGCCACCGCGCCGTCGAGGTCGAACGCCTTCAACACCGAAGGGTGGACCATGCCGAACGCCGCCAGCACCGTCTTCGGACCCAGCCGCAACGTGCCTGACTGGCCGGGATGCCAGGCATCGCCCGCCCCGCCCATCACCTGGAGATTGTCGACCGGCGCACCCGCCTGCGCGAGCAATGCGATGGCTTCGGCCTTGGCGTCATAGGCGTCGTAGCCCTGCGCCTTGCCCGCGCGCCAGTTGCGGGGGCTCTTGTCGCCTGCCAGCACCACGCCGAGCGTCGGCCGCTCGGCCTCTTCCAGATAGCGGCGACCGATCTCGAACAGGCGCACCGACGTCGCGCCACGCTTGATGTTGCGCTCGGTCGCGGCGAGCAGGCCGGGGAGCAGCGAGGGCCGCATGACCTTCAGGTCTTCGCTGATCGGATTGGCGAGCGTGAACGCGCCGCCACCAAAGGGCGCGGCCTGCGCCTCGCTGATGAAGCTCCACGTCACCGCTTCGTCCAGACCGCGCGCGGCGGCGGCGCGGCGGGCGCGGCGCTCCAGCTTCTGCTGCGGCGTAGCGGTGGGACGCGCGACGCCGGGGGTGCGGGGGAGCGCAACTGGGGGAACATGGTCGATCCCCTCGATACGGATGACTTCCTCGACCAGATCGGCGGGGCCGTCCACGTCGCGACGCCAGCTCGGTGCAGTCACCTGCCAGTCGGCGGTGACGGTGAAGCCCAGCGATTCGAGGATCGCCTTCTGCCGATCGGCCACGATGGCCAGACCGCCCAGCGTCTCGGCCAGGTTCGGGTCGTAGGCGATGGTCTTGCCCACGACCGGCGGCTGGCCCGCACGGGTCACGGCGCTGGCCGTGCCGCCGCAATATTCCAGAACGAGGAAGGTCGCGATGGCGAGGCCGTCGTCCAGGAAGGCCGGGTCCACCCCGCGCTCGAACCGGGTCCGCGCGTCGCTGGTCAGCGCCAGTTTCTGGCCGGTGCGCGCGATCGCCTCTGGGGCGAAGTACGCGCATTCGATGATGACGTCGGTGGTCGTCTCCGACACGCCCGAATGTTCGCCGCCCATGATGCCGCCGATATCATGCACACCCGCCTCGTCGGCGATGACGGTCATGCCTTCCGACAGACTATAGGTCTTGCCGTTGAGCGCCTCGACCGTCTCGCCGTTGCGGGCCTGGCGTGCGACCAAACCGCCCGACAGCTTGGCCTTGTCATAGACGTGCAAGGGACGGCCGAGATCGACCGTCATATAGTTGGTAATGTCGACCAGCGCCGAGATCGGCTTCTGCCCGATCGCGGTCAGCCGCTGGCGCATCCATTCGGGGGCCTCGCCATTGGTCAGGCCCGACACACCCTGCGCGTAGAAAGCGGGGCAGCCCTCGGCGTCCTCGATACGGACATCGGGGCCAGCGCCCTCGCCCGTCACCTCTGGCACGGTCGGCGCGATCAGCGTGCCGAGACCGGCGGCGGCGAGATCGCGCGCGATGCCGTGGACGCCCATGCAGTCCTGCCGGTTGGGCGTGATCGACACGTCGATGACCGGATCGTTCAGCCCCGCATAATCCGGGAAGGAGGTGCCGACGACCGCATCCTCGGGCAGTTCGATGATGCCGTCATGGCCCTCGCCGATCTGCAACTCGCGCGCCGAACACATCATGCCGTTCGACTCGACGCCGCGAATGGCGGCGACCTTCAGCGTCACGTCGAGGCCGGGGACATAGGCCCCCGGCGCGCCGAACACACCGACCAGGCCCGCGCGGGCATTGGGCGCGCCGCACACGACCTGCATCGGGCCGTCACCGGCATCGACCGACAGCACTTGCAGCTTGTCCGCCTGCGGATGCCGCTCGGCCGACAGGATGCGCGCGACGCGGAACGAGGAGAGCGCCTCGCCCGGATTGTGCACGCTCTCGACCTCCAGGCCGATACGGGTCAGCCCCTCGACAATGGTGTCGAGCGAGGCGTCGGTGTCCAGATGGCTCTTCAGCCAGCCCAGGGTGAACTTCATGCGCCGACTCCTCCCGACAGCGTGGGTACGTCGAGGCTCGCGAACCCGTAATGCTTCAACCAGCGGATATCGCCGTCGAAAAAGGCGCGCAGATCGTCCATCCCGTATTTCAGCATGGCGAGGCGATCGATGCCGCAGCCAAAGGCAAAGCCCTGCCACTCGTTCGGATCAAGCCCGCACGCCTCGATGACCTTCGGGTGGACCATGCCGGAGCCGAGAACCTCCATCCAGCCGCCGCCCCCATCTCTTCCAGGGTGGCCGCCGATGACGCGCTTGCCCTTCTCGATGGTGTAGCCGACATCGACCTCGGCCGAGGGTTCGGTGAAGGGAAAATAGCTGGGGCGCAGGCGCAGGACGATGTCGTCGCGCTCGAAGAACGCCTTCAGGAAGGTCTCCAGCGTCCATTTGAGATGGCCGAGCGTGATGCCCTTGTCGATCACCAGCCCCTCGACCTGATGGAACATCGGCGTGTGGGTCGCATCCGAGTCGGAGCGATAGGTGCGGCCCGGCGCGATGATGCGGATCGGCGGCTTCTGGTCCAGCATGGTGCGGATCTGCACCGGCGAGGTGTGGGTGCGCAGGACGCGGCGCACGGTGCGCTCGTCGCCGCCCGCCTCGACGCCCGCCAGATAGAAGGTGTCGTGCATCGCGCGCGCCGGATGCGTCTCGGGGATGTTGAGCGCGGTGAAATTGTGCCAGTCGGTCTCCACCTCCGGCCCCGTGGCGACCGCAAAGCCGAGGTCGGCGAAGATCTCGGCCAGCTCGTCCATCACCTGGCTGACCGGGTGGACGGTGCCGAAGCTGCCGCCCTCGACCGGCAGGGTCATGTCCAGCCGTTCGGACGCGAGGCGCGCGTCGAGTGCCGCCTGCTCCAGCGCGGACTTGCGGGCACCCAGCGCCTCGGTGACGGCCTCGCGCAGGCCGTGGATCTTCGGCCCTTCGACCTGGCGTTCCTCGGGGCTCATCTTGCCCAGCGTCTTCAACAGCTGGGTGATGCGCCCCTGCTTGCCCAGCGTGTCGACGCGGATCGTCTCCAGCGCATCCAGCGCGGGCGCATCGGCGATGGCGGCGAGCAGCGGCTCACGCATTTGTTCGAGTTCGTTACTCACATGTCACTCCGTCGGCCGTTCTGGCGCCCCCGTGAAGGGCGTGGCCCGTTGGCGGGATTGCCCCTGCCGTAGCGGCTGGGTGGCCATGGGATCAATCCTTCACGCATGATCCGCGATCGTGACGGCCGCCATGATGCCCGATGTCACGGCAACCTTTCCTCAATATGTCATAGGTTAAGATTGCCTCGCGGCCCTTGCGAGGGGCCGTGCCATGCCCGGTACGGAACGCCCATCTTGATTCTCGATGTCTTTACCATCCAGGTGATCGCCGCGATCAGCCATTTCATCATCGGCGCGCTGCACCTGACCCCGGGCCTGACACGCAGGGACCGTGGCGGATGGGTGCGCGACTGGGGACTGGCGAAAATCCTGATCGGCCTGGCCAACGGGCTGTCGCTGCTCTTCGACGGCTCCAACGCGATGCCGGTCGAACGCCTGCTCAACCTGACCCTGGTGATCGGCCTCGCCCTGAGCATCCGCAGCACCGCGATCATCAGCGGCCGGACGCCGCCGCGCCTCCTGATGCTGCTGTTCGGGGCAACCGGAGCGGCGCTGGTCGCGCTCCTGCTGTTTGATCCCCATGACGTCCGCTGGACCGTGGCGGCGATGGGCATGGCCCGAACGCTGTGCCTGTTGTCGCTCACCTGGCTGGTGACCGGCATCGCCCGGCGTGAGGGGCTGAAGACCGCCTGGATCATGGCGGGCATCTTCGCCCTCTCGACGATGGCCTTCCTCCTGAACATGGCGCTGAACCTGATCGGATTCACCTTTCCCGACTGGCAGGCCCAAACCGATCCGATAGCGCATTGGTCGGTCGGCATCGCGATCATCATGGTGACGCTGACCCATTTCTCGCTGCTGTTGATCGAGTCCGAGCGCACCCAGCGCGAACTGCGCGAACAGGCCTGTCGCGACAGCCTGACCGGCGCGCTGAACCGCTTCGGACTGGACCAGAACCGGATCGCCATGCACGGCCCGGTCGCCCTGCTGCTGATCGATATCGATCATTTCAAGGCGCTCAACGACACGAAAGGTCATGCGGCCGGGGACTTGGTGCTACGGCTGCTGGTCGACCTGGCCCAGGCCGAACTGGGCGCACGGGGACAGGTGGTTCGGATCGGAGGCGACGAGTTTCTCTGCGTCCTGCCCGCCGCCAGCCATGCCGAGGCAGACCTGCTGCGCAAGGCCCTGTCCCAGCGTTTCGACCGTGCGGTGGTCGCCGCCGTCGATTCGCCCTATCCGCCGTCGCTGAGCATCGGCCTTGCGACCGGATCGGCGGACAAGGGGCTCGACCGGCTGATCCGGCAGGCGGACGAGGCGATGTATGCCATCAAGCGGGTCCGCCATGCGCGACGCCCGCACGCGCAAGCCGCCTGACCCGATCTCTCGAAGCGCGCCATGGGCAAGGGCGGGCGGCCGGTTGGCGGCCCGCCCTGCTCGGTCGGATCGACATTCACCTTTTCCTCCCCTTGCAGGGGAGGAATGAAAGGGGTGGCCGAATGTCGATCCGTCCTCGCCTCGCGCGTCAGAGCGCCTTGGCCGATCCTGGCGTGTTGACGCCCATCGATTGCAGGTATCGCTTGATGTTGCGCGCCGCCTGACGGAGCCGCTGCTCGTTCTCAACCAGCGCGATGCGGACGAAGCCTTCGCCATTCTCGCCGTAACCGACGCCCGGCGCGACCGCGACCTTCGCCTCGGTCAGCAGCTGCTTGGAGAATTCCAGGCTGCCCAGATGCGCGAGCGCGGGGGGCAAGGGCGCCCAGGCGAACATCGAGGCCTTGGGGCTCGGAATGTCCCAGCCCGCCCGGCCGAAGCTCTCGACCAGCACGTCGCGACGCTTGTGATAGAGCTGGCGGTTCCGCTCGACGATATCCTGCGGCCCGTTCAGTGCGGCGCAGGCGGCCGCCTGGATCGGGGTGAAGGCGCCGTAGTCGAGATAGGACTTCACCCGCGTCATCGCGGCGATCAGCTTCTTGTTGCCGACCGCGAAGCCGATGCGCCAGCCCGCCATCGAATAGGTCTTGGACAGCGAGGTGAACTCGACCGCGACGTCCTTGCCGCCCTTGACCTGAAGGATCGAAGGCGTCGGATTGCCGTCATAATAAAGCTCGGAATAAGCGAGGTCGCTCAGCACCCACAGCTCATGCTTCTTCGCGAACGCCACGAGGCGCTCGTAAAAGGCCAGGTCCACCGTCTCGGCGGTCGGGTTGGACGGGTAATTGACCACCAGCACCGAGGGGCGCGGCACGGTGAAGTGCATCGCCCGCTCCAGGCTCTCGAAATAGGCCTCGTCCGGCGTGGTCGGCACCGCGCGGATCGTCGCACCCGCGATGATGAAGCCGAAGGTGTGGATCGGATAGGAGGGATTGGGCGCCAGGATCACGTCGCCCGGCGCGGTGATCGCGGTGGCGAGGCTGGCCAGCCCTTCCTTCGAGCCCATGGTGACGACCACCTCGGTCTCGGGATCGAGATCGACGCCGAAGCGGCGGCCATAATAATTGGCCTGGGCACGGCGCAGGCCGGGAATGCCCTTGGACTGGGAATAGCCATGCGCGTCGGGCTTCTGGATCACCTCCATCAGCTTTTCGAGGACATGCGGCGGCGGCGGCAGGTCGGGATTGCCCATGCCCAGGTCGATGATGTCCTCGCCGCCCGCGCGCGCCGCCGCCCGCATCGCGTTGACTTCGGCGATGACATAGGGCGGCAGGCGCTTGATGCGGTAGAACTCTTCGGACATGGGTCCCTCTGTGTAACGATTTGGGACCCGGACCTTAGCGTCTTTCGTTTCCCAACGCGACCCGACATGACGGCGCAATATCCTGACGCTAAGACGGGGTTATACGAACGAGAGGATGCGATGACGGCCCGCCCCGCGACAGTCCCTGCCATGCCCACCCTGGAAGAGTTGCAACACTGGACCTGGGTGATGGGCCGGGCGCAGCAGATGATGATGGAGGCCGCACTTTCGCCCCCGCCCGAGGGCATGCCGGTGGTGCCGGGCTTCAACGACCCCGCCACGATGGGCCGGGTCCGTGATTTCTGGTCCGATTCGATGAAGCTGTGGCAGCGATTCGTCGACCCCGCCGCCGAACCGAACGTGGCTCCCAAGGCGGATCGCCGCTTCAAGGCCGAACAGTGGCAGTCGCCGCTCTTCGACTGGATCCGGCAAAGCTACCAGGTCATCTCCGACCATATGCTGCGCGGCGTCGAGGCGATCGAGGGCGTCGACCCGAAGCAGAAGGAGCAGATCCGCTTCGCCGCACAAGGTTTCATCGACGCGATGAGCCCGACCAACTTCCCCGCGACCAACCCGGAAGTGCTCGACCGGATCGTCGAGACGCGCGGCGAGAATCTGCTGAAAGGCTTGCAGAACATGCTCGCCGACATGGGTCGCGGGCAGCTGACGCACAGCGATTCGCGCGCCTTCGAGGTCGGGCGCAACCTGGCCGCGACGCCGGGCAAGGTGGTGAAGCGCACCGACCTGTTCGAGCTGATCCACTATACCCCGACCACCGAACAGGTGGCGGCGGTGCCGATCCTGATCTTCCCGCCCTGGATCAACCGCTTCTACATCCTCGACCTCGCGCCCGAGAAAAGCCTGATCAAATGGCTGGTCGACCAGGGGTTCAGCGTCTTCATGGTGTCGTGGAAGTCGGCCGACGCGACGATGAAGGACGTGATCTGGGACGATTATGTCGCGGCGCAGGTCGATGCGATCGATACGGTGCGCGAGCTGTTGTCGGTCGAGGCGGTACACAGCGTCGGTTATTGCGTGGCCGGCACGACGCTGGCCGCGACGCTCGCCTATCTCTCCGCGAAGGGCGAGGCGGCGAAGGTCGCCAGCGCCACCTTCTTCACCGCGCAGGTCGATTTCTCCAAGGCGGGCGAGCTGCTTCACTTCGTCGATGACGAGCAGTTGAAGCTGATCGCGTCCCTGTCGCCCGAGGGGTATCTGGACGGGCGCTATCTGGCGATGACGTTCAACCTGCTGCGCGGGCGCGACCTGATCTGGAATTACGTCACCAACAACTATCTGCTGGGGCGCGATTATGTGCCGTTCGACCTGCTCCACTGGAATGGCGACGTCACCAACCTGCCCGCCAAATGGCATCTGAGCTATCTGACCGATCTCTACCGCGACAATATGCTGGTGAAGCCCGGCGCAATGGCGGTGGCGGGCGTGCCGCTCGACCTGACGAAGGTCGCCACCCCCGCCTATGTCCAGGCAGGGCGTGAGGATCATATCGCGCCGCCCGAAAGCGTATGGAAGATCACCGAGGCGTTCACCGGCCCCTTGCGCTTCGTGCTGGCGGGATCGGGGCATATCGCGGGCGTGGTCAACCCGCCCGCCTCGGGCAAATATCAATATTGGACCAATGACCAGCCCGCCGCGACGCTGACCGAGTTCGTCGCGGGCGCGACCGAGACCAAGGGCAGCTGGTGGCCCGACTGGGCCGGCTGGCTGCGCCAGCGCGATCCCGCCACCGTCGTGGTCACGGGTGCGCGGGTGCCGGGCGAAGGCGCACTTCCCGCCCTCGACGAAGCGCCCGGACGCTACGTCAGACAGCGTTAGTTTCGGTTTTGTTGCACTGCACAATAGACTTGATTTCGACAGCCCGAATCGCTATTGTGCAGCGCAACAAATCGGGAGAGTGTTCTTGGACAAGACCAAGCCGACCGTCCCCGCCGCGAAGTCGGCGGCCAAGCCTCGTCGCAGCGCCAAACCGGCCGCCGCGAAGACGTTGCCCGGTCTTCCTTCCGATCCCCCGTCCGATGCCAAGCCTGCGGTTGCGGCACCCGTCGCCAAGACGGTGGCACCCGCGCCTGCCAGCCTGCCGCTGACCTCTCCGGCCAAGGCTGCCGAGAAGAGCGTCGCGGCGGTGGTGGCCGCACCCGTTCCGGCGCCCGAGGCTCCGGTCGAGCCGGTCGCCGAGACTCCCGCTCTGGCGGCCAAGCCGGTCGAAGCGGCAAAGTCCGCTGTGCCGATCGTGCAGCCCGTCGCCGAATCGGCCAAGCCCATCCTTTCTTCCCCGACCGCCGCGGTTTCGGCGGACTCAAAGCCCAAGGACACCATCATGGAAGCCACGAGCACCATCGAAAACGCCGCCAAGGACACCGCCGCCAAGACCCAGGCGATGTTCGGCGAAGCCCAGGCCCGCACCCAGGCCGGCATGGAAAAGAGCGCCAAGCTGTTCGAAGACATGATCGCCTTCAACAAGGAAAACCTGGAAGCGGTCGTCGAATCGTCGAAGATCGCCGCCAAGGGCGCCGAGACGCTGGGTCAGGGCGCGGCCGACTATGCCAAGCGCTCGTTCGAGCAGGTCAGCCAGGTCATGCAGACCCTGTCGCAGGTCAAGTCGCCGACCGAGTTCATGAAGCTGCAGTCGGACTTCGCCCGTTCGAGCTTCGACTCGATGGTCGCCGAGACCTCGCGCTCGACCGAGCACATGATGAAGCTGGCTGGCGAGATCGCCCAGCCGCTCAGCAACCGCCTGGCGGTCGCGGCCGAGAAGATGAAGACCGTCGCGTAATTCGCTGACGCTTTCCTTCGCGGGAATGAAGGGGCGGTCACTTCGGTGGCCGCCCTTTTTCGTTTGGGGAGATGCGGCGCGTAAATCGCCCGTGGCTTACCCTCCCCCATCCCCTCCCGCCTGCGGGAGGGGAGCGGCAAGATCAAAGGGTTCGATCAATCCGTGAACGCAGTCCTTGGCACGCCCCTCCCGCAAGCGGGAGGGGATGGGGGAGGGCAAGGTGTCTCACCGAGACCAACACCCCACTAGCGCCCCAAGCCCACACCCCCTACATTCCCCCTCATGTCGTTCTTCGGCCGCTTCTCCCCCGTCCGCGCGATACGCGACCTGCGGCTCTTCCTGTCGCAGCGCCAGCCCTATGAGCTGGTCTTCCTGATGATCGCGGTCGGGATCACCGGCTTCTTCATCTATGCCTTTGCGCGCGACGATTATGTGCCCGTGCCGTACAAGCCCGACATCATCTATGTCGAACAATGGCGCGCCGACCGCAGCGAAGCGGAGATTCTGGCGCAGCAGAAGATCGACTATGTGAAGAAGAAGCAGCGGCTGGCCGAGGAAAAGGCCGCCAAGGATCAGCGACAGGCCGAATTCAAGAAGGTCGACGATGCGCTGAGCAAGTGGGGCATCTGATCGATCGTCGCTGGATGGGGGCGGCACTGGCGCTGGCGGATCGCGGCGTCGGGCGGACCGCGCCCAATCCCAATGTCGGATGCGTGCTGGTCCGCGACGATCGCGTGGTCGGGCGCGGCTGGACGCAAGCAGGCGGCCGTCCCCATGCGGAGGCGATGGCGCTGGCCGAAGCGGGCGAGGCGGCGCGCGGTGCCACCGCCTATGTCACGCTGGAGCCGTGCGCGCATGTCTCGCCGCGTGGCCCTGCCTGCACCGACCTGCTGATCGCCCACCGGGTCGCGCGGATCGTCGCGGCGATGGGCGATCCCGATCCGCGCACCGATGGCGCAGGCTTCGCCCGCGCCCGCGCCGCCGGGATTATGGTCACGACCGGCGTGCGCGAGGCCGAAGCACGCGCGATGATCGCGGGTTTCCTGACCCGCCGGGCGAAGGGCCGCCCCTTCGTCACGCTGAAACTTGCCACCTCGCTCGACGGGAAGATCGCCCGTCCCGATGGTGAGAGCCGCTGGATCACCGGGCCGGAAGCCCGCGCCCATACCCATTTGGAGCGCAGCCGCCACGAAGCGATCCTCGTCGGGCGCGGCACGCTGGAAGCGGATTCGCCCAGGCTGGATGTCCGCCTGCCCGGCCTCGAGTCGCACAGCTCGCGCCGTATCCTGCTTTCGCGCACGCCCGAGGCGGGCTGGGAAACCATCCCCTCCCCCGCCGCCATCGCCGATCTGGCGGGCGTCGACCGGCTGATGGTCGAGGGGGGGGCACAGACCGCCTCCGCCTTCCTGGCCGGGGATCGGGTCGACCGGCTGCTCCTCTATCGCGCGCCCATCCTGATCGGTCAGGGGCGCGCGGCGCTGGGCGATATCGGCCTTAGCCGCCTGGCCGAGGCGCATGGCCGTTGGCGGCTGGCCGATTCACGGATGCTTGGCAGCGACCGGTTGGAGGTCTACGAGCGCGACTGATATGTTTACCGGGATCGTCACCGACATCGGCTCCGTCACCAGCGTGGAAACGCGCGGCGACACGCGGGTCGTCATCGCCACCGCCTATGATACGGGCACCATCGACCTGGGCGCGTCGATCGCCTGTTCGGGCGTCTGCCTGACCGTGGTCGAGAAAGGCCCCGACTGGTTCGCCGTCGATGTCTCGGCCGAGACGATCGGGCGCACCGCCGACCAGTGGGTGACCGGCCAGCGGCTGAACCTGGAACGCGCGATGAAGCTGGGCGACGAGCTGGGCGGCCATATCGTCACCGGCCATGTCGACGGCGTCGGCCATGTCGTGTCGGTGGCCGAGGAAGGCGGCTCGCACCGTGTCTTCGTGTCCGTGCCCGCCGACCTCGCGCCCTTCATGGCGACCAAGGGGTCGGTGACGGTCGACGGCGTCTCGCTGACCGTCAACAGCGTCGAGGACACCGAAACCGGCACCGTCTTCGGCCTGAACATCATCCCCCACACCGCCGCCGTCACCACGCTGGGCGGCATCGGCGAGGGCCAGCGCGTCAATATCGAGATCGACGTGCTCGCCCGTTACCTGCAGCGCATGGAGCATTATCGTGGCCGCTAATCCCGACGCCCTGGCCGGTCTGCGGCGCGGGTTTCTCTCCAGCCCCGAAGAGATCATCGACGAGGCGCGCAACGGCCGCATGTTCATCCTGGTCGATGACGAGGACCGCGAGAACGAGGGCGATCTGGTCATTCCGGCGCAGATGGCGACGCCGGAAAAGGTCAACTTCATGGCGCGGCACGGACGCGGGCTGATCTGCCTCGCCATGACGCGCGAGCGGGTCGACACGCTCGGCCTGCCGCTGATGAGCCCGAAGAACGGGACGCGGCACGAAACCGCCTTCACCATCTCGATCGAAGCGCGCGAGGGTGTGACCACCGGCATTTCCGCCGCTGACCGGGCGCGGACCATCGCGGTCGCGATCGACGCGTCGCAGGGTCCCGACTCGCTGGTGACGCCGGGCCATGTCTTCCCGCTGGTCGCGCGCGACGGCGGCGTGCTGGTGCGCGCAGGGCACACCGAGGCGGCGGTCGATGTCGCGCGGCTGGCGGGCCTCAACCCCTCGGGCGTGATCTGCGAGATCATGAACGAGGACGGGACGATGGCGCGGATGGACGACCTCGTCTCCTTCGCGCAGCTCCACAATCTGAAGATCGGCACGATCCGCGACCTGATCGCCTATCGCCGCCGCTACGACCATCTGGTCGAGTTGCAGTCCGAAGCCACCTTCGAAAGCGAATGGGGCGGCACCTGGACCGCGCGCGCCTATCGCAACAAGGCGACGGGCACCGAACAGGTCGCGCTGGTCAAGGGCAAGCTCGACACCGACCAGCCGGTGCTGGTGCGGATGCACGCGCTGTCGCCCTTTGCCGACGTGTTCGGCGAGGCGGGCGCACGTGGCGCGCTGCTCGCCAAGTCGATGCGGATGATCGCCGAGGAAGGCTCGGGCGTGATCGTCGTCATCAACCGCCCGCGCACCGACGCCTTCACCACCGCCGTTCGCCTGAAAGCGGGCGAAGAAGTGCAGATCGATATGGAGGAACTGCGCGATTACGGCGTCGGCGCGATGATCCTGGCCGAACTGGGCGTGCAGGACATGGTGCTGCTGACCAACACCCATCACACGCTGATCGGCCTCGACGGCTATGGCCTGTCGATCGTCGGCGAACGTCGTATCGAAAATGCTGAGGGAGACGCCTGATGGCGCATGTGTTGATCGTCGAGGCGCGCTTCTACGAGCATCTGAACGACCTGCTGCTGGCGGGCGCGCGCGCCGCGATCGAGGAAGCGGGCCACAGCCATGAGACGATTACCGTCCCCGGCGCGTTGGAAATCCCCGGCGCGGTGGCGATGGCGGCGGATACGGGGCGCTACGACGCGTTCGTCGCGATCGGCGTGGTGATCCGCGGCGAGACCTATCATTTTGAGATCGTCTCGAACGAAAGCGCGCGCGGGCTGATGGCGCTGACCATGGACGGGCTGCCTATCGGCAACGGCATCATCACCACCGAGAACGAGGCGCAGGCCCTGACCCGCGCCAAGCCCGACGAAAAGAACAAGGGCGGCGAGGCGGCCAAGGCGGCGCTCGCCATGCTGGCGCTGAAGGGCCGGT
>Ga0308159_1000537_pt1 | contig 83259 bp, 69 predicted proteins | sample PhyCR1_FD_201040 | JGI IMG/M metagenome (GOLD analysis project Ga0308159, IMG submission 201040) | Phyllosphere microbial communities from UC Gill Tract Community Farm, Albany, California, United States - DLSLC.R1 | ecosystem: Host-associated > Plants > Phyllosphere > Unclassified | place: USA...
AACCCTGCTCCTGACGCACAACATCGAGACCCTGGGCCAGATGTCCTGCAATCCCTCCATCGGCGGGATTGGCAAGGGCCACTTGGTCAAGGAAGTCGATGCCATGGGTGGGGCGATGGCCATTGCCACCGACGAGGCGGGCATCCAGTTCCGCATCCTGAACTCCTCCAAAGGGCCGGCCGTGCGCGCTACCCGCGCCCAGGCTGACCGCATCCTGTACAAGGCAGCGATCCGCTCCCGCCTGGAGAACCAGCCCAACCTGTGGCTGTTCCAGCAGGCAGTGGATGACCTGATGCTGGAAGGTGACCGCGTCGTCGGCGCTGTGACCCAGGCCGGTATCCGCTTCGCGGGCCATGCAGTGGTATTGACCGCGGGTACCTTCCTCGACGGGAAAATCCACGTAGGACTGAACAACTATTCCGGCGGCCGTGCCGGTGATCCGCCAGCCGTCTCGCTTTCCGCCCGATTGAAGGAATTGAAGCTGCCGCAAGGCCGTTTGAAAACCGGCACGCCGCCGCGTATCGATGGCCGCAGCATCAACCTGGCCATCCTGGAAGAACAACCAGGCGATCTCGATCCGGTACCGGTGTTCTCCGTCATGGGCAACGCCGCCATGCATCCGCGCCAGATGCCGTGCTGGATCACCCATACCAACAGCCGTACCCACGACATCATCCGTGGCGGCCTGGATCGCAGCCCCATGTACACCGGCGTCATCGAAGGCGTGGACCCACGAGTTCTACCCCAATGGCATCTCCACCAGCCTGCCATTCGACGTGCAGCTGGAGCTGGTGCGCTCGATGAAGGGCATGGAAAACGCCCACATCCTGCGCCCCGGCTATGCCATCGAATACGATTACTACGACCCGCGTGGCCTGAAGTCCTCGCTGGAGACCCGCCAGGTCCAGGGCCTGTTCTTCGCCGGCCAGATCAATGGCACCACCGGTTACGAAGAAGCCGCCGCCCAGGGCATGCTGGCCGGCATCAACGCCGCCTTGCAGACCCAGGGCCGTGACGCCTGGACTCCGCGCCGCGACGAAGCCTATCTGGGCGTGCTGGTCGATGACCTGGTCACCCAGGGCGTGCAGGAGCCGTATCGCATGTTCACCAGCCGCGCCGAATACCGTCTCTCGCTGCGCGAAGACAATGCCGACCTGCGTCTGACCGAAATCGGCCGCGAACTGGGTTGCGTGGGCGATGCCCAGTGGGAAGCCTTCGAACGCAAGCGCGAAGCCGTTTCACGTGAAATGGAACGCCTCAAGTCCACCTGGGTGAATCCGCGCATCCTCGCCGCTGCCGAAGCCGAGCGCGTGCTGGGCAAGGCCATCGAGCGCGAATACAACCTGCTTGACCTGCTGCGCCGTCCCAACGTCAACTACGACAGCCTGATGAGCCTGACCAGTACGGAAGGCCAGCCCCTGGTCGGCCCCGGCATCGAAGACGGCCCGGTGCGCGAGCAGGTCGAGATCCAGGTCAAGTACGCCGGCTACATCGCCCGCCAGGCCAACGAGATCAGCCGCCAGGACCATAACGAAAACCTGAAGCTGCCCGCCGATCTGGACTACATGGACGTCAAGGCACTGTCCATCGAAGTGCGCCAGAAGCTCAACAAGCATCGCCCCGAGACCCTGGGCCAGGCCTCGCGCATTTCCGGCGTCACCCCGGCGGCGCTGTCGCTGTTGCTGGTGCATCTGAAGAAGGGCGGCCTGAAGCAGTTGGCCGCCAGCGACAACCAGGCGGCCTGAAGCTGCGCAAAGCTTCACATTACCGCCCGCGGCACTACCGACCCAGATCAATAACAAGGCATCACGGATGAGCAACACTGCAGACCTGTCCTCACTGACCCGCACCCTGAAAGAGGGGGCCCAGGCCCTCGGGCTCACGCTCTCGGAGGCGCAGATCGCCAGGCTGATGGCCTACCAGGCCCTGCTGGCGAAGTGGAACAAGGTCTACAACCTGACCGCCTTGCGTGACCCGGCCCAGATGGTGTCGCACCACCTGCTGGATTCGCTCTCGGCCATGACCGCCTTTGCCGGCGCGCAGCGCGTGCTGGACGTGGGTGCCGGCGGTGGCCTGCCGGGTATCGTGCTGGCGATCTGGGCCGCCGAGGCCGAGCCGCAGATGAAGATCACCCTGGTCGATACGGTCCAGAAGAAGACCGCCTTCCTCAACCAGGTCAAGGCTGAATTGCAACTGGGCAATGTGACGGTCCTGCATGCCCGCGTCGAGCAGTTGCCAGTCGAGCAACAGTACGATGTCATCACGTCGCGCGCCTTTGCGGAACTGAAGGACTTCGTCACATGGTCGAACCACCTCCTGCAACAAGGTGGCAAGTACATCGCCCTCAAGGGAGTGCTACCGCAAGAGGAAATCGACCGGTTGCCGGCGGGGTGGAAGGTGCAGCAAGTGCAGCCCCTGCAGGTACCGGGCCTGGATGCCGAACGGCATCTCATCTTCATGGAAAGAGCGACCTGATGAACAAACTCAAACAGGCCCTGGTGGCCACCATGGTCTCGATGGCAGCCTATGGCGTCATCGCCACCGCCAGCGCCCAGGAAGTCAAGACCGTGCCCTCCGTGGACCTGAAGCGCTATGCGGGCAAGTGGTACGAAATCGCCAAGATTCCCAACAGCTTCCAGAAAAAATGCATCTCCGGCACCAGCGCCGAGTATGCTGGCCGTGACGATGGCATGATCGACGTCACCAACCGCTGCAAGACCGCCGATGGCATCGATGAAGCCAAAGGCGTGGCGCGGGTGGTCCCGGGCAGCAACAACAGCAAGCTGGAAGTGCGCTTTGCGCCAGCCTGGCTGTCGTGGGTGCCGATGGTCTGGGGCGACTACTGGATCATGGACCTGGACGAGCAATACACGCTGGCCACCGTCGGCAGCCCCTCGCGCGAATACCTGTGGATTCTCTCGCGCACGCCGACCATCAGCGACGAGCAATACGAGAACGCACTCAACAACGCCACCAAGCAGGGTTTCGATACCGCGCGGGTGGTCAAGAGCAAGCCGTAATACGGCACCTGACATCAGGCCGGCGGCCCGGGCAGCAACCCGGGCCGCTCACATTCAAGGAGACCCACCATGCAGGCGATCTTTCATTCCCTCGGCATCACCGATATCTGGCAACTGATTGCCGCCACCATGGTGTTCCTGCTGCTGCCCGGCCCCGGTACCTTCTGCGTGCTGACCTGCGCGGCCAAGGGGGGCCTGCGCGGTGGCTTCATGGCGCAGGCGGGTCTGATGCTCGGTGACATCGTGCTCATGTTCCTGGCGGCGGCCGGCGTGGCCGCGCTGCTGCACGCCAACCCCTTGCTGTTCCACGGCCTGCAATACCTGGGCGCGGCCTACCTGGCCTACCTCGGCGGGCGTCTTTTGTTTGCAAGAGGCGAGGGCGGTGGTACAGTCGTACCCTTTTCCAACGCCGCAGAATTCCGGCGCGGCTTTCTGGTCACCTTGTTCAACCCGAAAGCCATCGTGTTTTACATGGCGTTCTTCCCGCTGTTCCTGGACCCCGCCACGCAACAGGGCTCGCTCACCTTCTTCACGATGGGCGCCGTGATCAGTACCTGCACCTTGTTCTACGGCAGTTTCCTGATCTTCGTCGGCAATGCCGCCGCCCGTCGCATGGCCCGCAATCGCACCATCGCCAAGCTGGCCTCACGTGCGGCCGGGATCTTCCTGATCGGTTTCGGCATCAAGTTGACCACGCAATAACGCTCACATAAAAAAGATATGGCAAAAATATTTTGTGTCGCCAACCAGAAAGGTGGCGTAGGCAAGACCACCACCGCGGTCAACCTGGCCGCCGGTCTGGCGCAGCTGAACCAGCGCGTGCTGCTGGCCGACCTCGATCCCCAGGGCAATGCCACCATGGGCGCCGGCATCAACAAGGCCACGCTGGAAGCGTCGATCTATGAAGTGCTGCTGGGCATGTCCGATATCCGCAGCGTGCGCAAGCGTTCGGAGGCGGGCGGTTTCGACGTGCTGCCGGCCAATCGTGAGCTGGCCGGTGCCGAGGTCGAGATGGTCGAACTGGAGCAGCGCGAGGCGCGCCTGAAGATTGCCTTCGCCGAGGTGGCGGAAGACTACGACTTCATCCTCATCGACTGCCCGCCGGCACTGTCCATGCTGACCTTGAACGGCCTGTGCTCGGCGCATGGCGTGATCATCCCGATGCAGTGCGAATACTACGCACTCGAAGGCCTGTCGGACCTGGTCAATACCATCAAGAAGGTGCATGCCAAGCTGAACCCGGAGTTGAAGGTGATCGGTCTGCTGCGGGTGATGTTCGACCCGCGCATGACGCTGTCGCAACAGGTCTCGGACCAGCTGGAACAGCACTTCGGCGACAAGGTCTTCAAGACCGTCATCCCGCGCAATGTGCGACTGGCCGAAGCGCCTTCGTATGGCTTGCCGGGCGTGACCTTCGATCCTTCCTCCAAGGGTGCGCAGGCCTATATCGCGTTCGGCGCGGAAATGGTCGAGCGCATCAAGACGCTGTAATCAGGCATCGTTTTCATCAGGCAATCGCATGGCAACTCTACCGAAAAAATCCAAGGGACTGGGACGCGGACTGGACGCACTCCTGGGTGGCTCCTCCGACATCACCGAAGAAGCGCAGGCGCAAGCGGCCAAGGCCGGCCTGCCCAGCGTGATGGCCGTCACCGAGCTGCAGGCCGGCAAGTACCAGCCGCGCACCCGCATGGACGAGGGCGCGCTCAACGAGCTGGCCGCTTCCATCAAGGAACAGGGTCTGCTGCAGCCCATCCTGATCCGCGCCATCGGCCAGAAGAACGGCCGCGACGTCTACGAGATCATCGCCGGCGAGCGCCGCTTCCGTGCCGCCAAGATCGCCGGCCTGACCGAAGTACCGGTGCTGGTCAAGAACGTGGACGACCAGACCACCGCCGCCATGGCGCTGATCGAAAACATGCAGCGCGAGGACCTCAATCCCCTGGAAGAAGCCCAGGGCATCCATCGCCTGATCACCGATTTCGCCTTCACCCACGAGCAGGCAGCGCTGGCCGTGGGCCGCTCGCGCAGTGCGGTGTCGAACCTGCTGCGCCTGCTGAACCTGGCCAAGCCGGTACAGACCATGCTCATGGCCGGCGACATCGACATGGGCCATGCCCGCGCGCTGCTGGCGGTGGATTCGGCGACCCAGATCCAGCTGGCCAACCAGATCGTGGCCAAGCGCATGTCGGTGCGCGACGCCGAAAAGCTGGTCACCCGCGCCTCCGCCGAACAGGCCGCCAAGCCACGCGAAGCCCGCGACAAGTCGCGTGACATCGCCCGCCTGGAAGAAGAACTCTCCGACCTCCTGGCGACCCAGGTCAGCATCAAGACCGGCGCCCGCAACAAGGGCCAGCTGATCATCAACTTCAACGACCTCGATGCCCTCGATGGCGTCATCGCCCGCCTGCGCGGCGAGTCGGTGGAGAGCTGATCGCCAGCTTGCGCATGTTTGCGCCTGATGTGATGCACGGCACGATGCAAGATGCGATGCCGAAAAAAAAAGGGCTGCAAGTGATGTCACTTGCAGCCCATTTTTATTGATATAAATAATTTACTTTTTCTGTGCCTCGGGATCAGAAGGTCCGCTGCACGTCCGAGCGCGGCGGCAGCTGATAGCTCCAGGTCTCGGTCAACGGCTTGCCGTTGGCAGTGAGCGCGGCCCGCAATTCCACCGCCTGTGCGACGTTGCGGATCTTCACCCGCAAGGTCAGGCGCCAGCCGTTGATGGCCGGATTGGGCTGCAGTTGCGCATCGATCAGCTCGCCATTGTTGGACACGCTCACCTGCGGCTGCACCTGGGTCCCGGCCGGCAGCTTGCCCAGCGGGCCGCCGGTGAAGTCCACCAGCAGGGCCGTGGTACCGTCGAAGGCGCGGATCAGGTTGGCCTGCGTGAGCTCACCATCGGTATGGAAGGTCTGCTTGACCCAGCCCACCTCGTTGTTGAGGATAGCCGGCTCGTCCATGGTCCAGTGGATGCGGTAGTCGTAGGCCACCGGCGTGCCGCGGGCCGGCAATTGCGACGGCAGCCAGTAGGCCACGATGTTGTCGTTGGTCTCGTCGGCGGTGGGGATTTCCACCAGTTGCACCGCGCCACGACCCCAGTCGCCACGCGGTTCGATCCAGGCCGAAGGACGCAGGTCGTAGCGGTCCTTCAGGTCTTCGAAGGCCGAGAACTCGCGGCCCCGCTGCAACAGCCCGAAGCCACGCGGATTGGTCACCTCGAAGGAGCTCACTTCCACGTTCTGTGGATCGTTGAGCGGACGCCACAGCCATTCGCCATTGCCGGTGTGGATCGCCAGACCGTTGGAGTCATGGATGGCCGGGCGGAAGTTGCGGCGCGAGGATTGCTGGTTGGGGCCGAACAGGAACATGCTGGTCAGCGGCGCAATGCCCAGGCGACCCACTTCGCCGCGCAGGAACACGCGGGCCTGCACATCCAGCAGCGCATCCTGGCCCGGGGTCAACGTGAACTTGTAGGCGCCGGTGGCGCGTGGGGAATCCAGCAGCGCATAGAAGGTCAGTTGCTTCTCGCCCGGGGCTGGACGCTGGATCCAGAATTCGGTGAAGTGCGGGAATTCCTCGCCGCTCAGCATGGCCGTATCGATGGCCAGGCCGCGCGCCGACAGGCCATAGACCTGCCCCTTGCCGATCACGCGGAAATAGCTTGCCCCCAGCACGCTCATGACCTCGTCTTCCTTGTCATCGCGGTTGAGCGGATAGACCACCCGGAAGCCCGCATAGCCCAGGTGCGCGGTGCTGTCCTTGGCCAGCGCCAGGTCACCGAAGTTAAAGCGGTCGGTGCTGTAGCCCACATCCTGCACGCGACCATCGATGATCTCGTGGATCGCCACCGGCGCGTTGAACTGCATGCCCTGGTGGTAGAAGGCCAGCTTGAAGGGCGTCTTCTGGTCGCGCCATTCGAACTTCTCGCTCTTCGGCTGGATCTTCATGTAGTCGGCGAACTGCATCGCCGCAAACGTCGGCGAGAGATTGCTCGCCGGTTTCTGGTAAGGCTTGTCAGCCAGCGCCCTGGCGCGTGCCACGGCCTGGTTGAGGTCGAAGCCCTGGTTGCTCTGCGCCTGCACCGAGGCCGCCAGCAGCGAGGCTGTCAGCACCATGCCGTACAGGAAATTCCATTTCAATCCACGTTTGATCAATGCATCTCTCCACAAAGAGGCGGCATTCCAGCACAAACGGGCTGGTCACCGCCATGGTCCTGTCTGTCCTACAGGCATCAAAACAGAATAATATAGCGAACCGTCCGACCGGCTAAGCATCATAGAAGACAAGCAATAACTGATCCCGCCGGCCAGACCGCCTTCGACGGGCCGCTGCACCCTGTAGAGAGCAGCGCGCCGCCAAAGTTTAGAAAAAGAGAGGAAACCCGTGTCCCACAAGCTTACCGAGCGGCAAGCCGCGCCCGTGCGCCGCCCCCGCCTGGCCTTGGCCATGACCCTGTGCGCGCTGGCCTGTAGCGCCGCGCTCAGTGGCCCCGCAGCCCATGCGCAAGCCAACCCCGCCTTGCTGGGTGACAAGACCGCCTTCATCGACGACCTGCTGCGCCAGATGACGCTGGAAGAAAAGATCGGCCAGTTGCGCCTGATCAGCATCGGCCCGGAAATGCCCGCCAAGAAACTGGCCGAGGAACTGGCCGCCGGCCGCGTCGGTGGCACCTTCAATTCGGTCACCCGCGCCGAGAACCGGCCGTTGCAGGAAGGCGCGATGCGCTCGCGCCTGAAGATCCCGATGTTCTTCGCCTACGACGTGATCCACGGCCATCGCACCACCTTCCCGATCGGACTGGGCCTGGCCTCCAGCTGGGACATGGACCTGGTCGCCAAGGCCATGCGCACCTCTGCCGAGGAAGCCGCCGCCGACAGCATCGACATGACCTTCGCGCCGATGGTGGATATCAGCCGCGACCCGCGCTGGGGCCGCACCTCGGAAGGCTTCGGTGAAGACCCCTACCTGGTCTCGCGCATCGCTGATGTCTCGGTGCGCGCACTGCAGGGTGAGACCAGGCCCATCGCCGCCAATCGCGTCATGGCCAGCGTCAAGCACTTCGCGCTGTATGGGGCGGTGGAGGGCGGGCGCGACTACAACGTGGTCAACATGGACCCGCAACGCATGTACAACGACTACCTGCCGCCGTATCGCGCCGCCATCGATGCCGGCGCCGGCGCAGTGATGGTGGCGCTCAATTCCATCAATGGCGCCCCGGCCACCTCCAACACCTGGCTGCTGCAGGACCTGCTGCGTCGCGATTGGGGCTTCAAGGGCCTGACCGTGTCTGACCACGGTGCCATCACCGAACTGGTCAACCACGGCGTGGCGCAGAACGATAGCGAAGCGGCGCGCCTGTCCATGAAGGCCGGCACCGACATGAGCATGGCCGACCAGGTCTACATCAAGCAACTGCCGGAGCTGGTGCGCTCGGGCAAGGTCTCGCAGCAGGAACTGGACAACGCCGTGCGCGACATCCTCGGCGCCAAGTACGACCTGGGCCTGTTCAAGGACCCGTTCGTGCGCATCGGCCGTGCGGCCGATGATCCGGCCGATGTCTATGCCGATGCACGCCTGCATCGCGCCGCTGCCCGTGAAGTGGCGCAGCAGTCCATGGTGCTGCTGGAAAACCGCAACGCCACGCTGCCGCTGAAGAAGAATGCCCGCATCGCGCTGGTCGGCCCGCTGGCCGATTCGCACATCGACATGCTGGGCAGCTGGTCGGCCGCCGGTCGCGACAAGCAGACCATCACCGTGCGCCAGGGCCTGCAGGCCGCGGTGGGCACGCAGGGCAGGCTGGTCTATGCCCGTGGCGCCAACATCACCGAAGACAAGCACATCGTCGATTACCTCAACTTCCTGAACTGGGATGATCCGGAGGTGGTGCAGGACAAGCGCAGCCCGCAGGCGATGATCGCCGAAGCCGTGCAGGCGGCCGCCAATGCCGACGTCATCGTGGCCGCCGTGGGTGAGTCGCGTGGCATGTCGCATGAATCCTCCAGCCGTACTTCGCTGTCGCTGCCGCAGAGCCAGCAAGATCTGCTCAAGGCGCTCAAGGCCACCGGCAAGCCGCTGGTGCTGGTCTTGATGAATGGCCGCCCGCTGGACCTGAACTGGGCACGCGAGAACGCCTCGGCCGTGCTGGAGACCTGGTACACCGGCACCGAGGGTGGCAATGCGATTGCCGATGTGCTGTTCGGCGACGTCAATCCTTCCGGCAAGCTGCCGCTGACCTTCCCGCGGTCGGTGGGGCAGATCCCGAGCTACTACAACCATGCGCGTGTCGGTCGTCCCTTTACCGAAGGCAAGCCCGGCAACTACACCTCGCAATACTTCGACGAGCCCAATGGCCCGCTCTATCCCTTCGGCTATGGCCTCAGCTATACCGAGTTCAAGCTCTCCGAGGTGAGCCTGTCGCAGCCCACCATGCAGGCCGATGGCAAGGTGGAGGCCAGCGTCACCGTGAAGAATATCGGCCGCCGCGCCGGTGCGACCGTGGTGCAGCTGTACATCCGCGATGTGGCGGCCTCGGTGGTGCGCCCGGTCAAGGAACTGAAGGATTTCCGCAAGCTGATGTTGCAGCCGGGAGAAGAAAAGCAGGTGCGCTTCAGCATCGACCGCAAGGCGCTGTCCTTCTATAACGCCAAGCTGGAATACGTGGCCGAGCCGGGTGAATTCCAGGTGCAGGTGGGCCTGGATTCCAAGGAGGTGAAGACGGCTTCGTTCAATCTGCAGTAAGGGTCTGCGGAAAGGGCGATAGGTCTCCCATCAGTCCGAACGGTATGAGATGGGAACCGCCATGGATGTTCATGCGGATCTTCGTCAGGCAAAGAAAAATGGGCACACTCAACAGAGTGTGCCCATTTTCATTTCCGGCCCGGCTTTGCATAAATGATATAAATCATTTATACAGCGATGGCATCAGGCCGCTGCTGCTTCGTCTTCCTCTTCACCCAGGAAGCCACCGCTCTGGTGCGCCCACAGCCGCGCATACAAGCCGTTGGCTGCCAGCAGCTGGCTGTGCGTGCCTTGCTCGACGATGCGCCCCTGGTCCAGCACGATCAGGCGATCCATGGCCGCGATGGTGGACAGACGGTGCGCGATGGCGACTACGGTCTTGCCTTCCATCAGCTTGTACAGGCTGGTCTGGATGGCCGCTTCCACTTCCGAATCGAGCGCGCTGGTGGCCTCGTCCAGCAGCAGGATGGGAGCGTCCTTGAGCATCACGCGGGCAATCGCGATGCGTTGGCGCTGGCCGCCGGACAGCTTCACGCCGCGCTCACCGACATGGGCGTCGTAGCCGGTGCGGCCCTTGGCATCGGCCAGGGTGCCGATGAAATCATGCGCCTCGGCCTGTTCGGCGGCGTGGACCATCTCGGCATCGCTGGCGTCGGGACGGCCATAGATCACGTTCTCGCGCACCGAACGATGCAGCAGGGAGGTGTCCTGGGTGACCATGCCGATCTGCGCGCGCAGGCTGTCCTGGGTGACGTGGGCGATGTCCTGGCCATCGATGGTGATGCGGCCACCCTCGATATCGTAGAAACGCAGCAGCAGGTTGACGATGGTCGACTTGCCGGCACCGGAGCGGCCGACCAGGCCGATCTTTTCGCCGGGTTTGATCACCAGGTCCAGGCGGTCCACCACCGGACGTGGCGCCGCGCCACCATAGCTGAAGCTCACGCCCTCGAAGCGCAGTTCGCCCTGCGCGACCTTCAGCGGCTTGGCATCCGGCGCATCCTTGACGTCATGCGCCAGCGCCAGCGTATTGATGCCGTCCTGCACCGTACCGACGTGCTCGAACAGGGCCGACATTTCCCACATCACCCAGTGGGCGATGCCGTTCAGGCGCAGCGCCATGGCGGTGCTGGCGGCCACCGCACCGATGCCCACCTTGCCCTGGGTCCACAGGTACAGCGATACCCCGCTGGCTCCGATGATGAGGATCATGTTCAGGATGTGGTTGACCACCTCGAAACCCGAAACCAGCCGCATCTGGCGATGCACCGTGGTCAGGAATTCGCGCATCGCGCTGCGGGCGTAATCAGCCTCGCGGCCGGCATGCGAGAACAGCTTGACGGTGGCGATGTTGGTGTAGGCGTCCGTGATGCGACCGGTCATCAGCGAACGCGCATCGGCCTGGTTGCGTGCCACCGCCGACAGGCGCGGCACGAAGTAGCGTAGTGCCACCGCGAAGGCTGCCAGCCAGACGAAGAAGGGCGCCAGCATCCACATGTCGAAGCTGCCGACCACGCCGATCAGGGTCGCGAAGTAGATGGTGATGAAGACCAGGATGTCGCCCACGATCATGCAGAAGTCACGCACCGCCAGCGCGCTTTGCATGACCTTGGTGGCGACCCGGCCGGCGAATTCGTTCTGGTAGAAGCTCATGCTCTGGCTGAGCATGAGGCGATGGAAATTCCAGCGCAGCAGCATGGGGAAGTTGCCGGCCAGGGTCTGGTGCTTGAACATGGTCTGCAGTGCGATCAGCAGCGGACTGGCGGCCAGGATCAGCAACAGCCACAGCAGCGTGTGTCCCTCTTGCACCCACAGGTGTGCCGGTTCGACCTTGGCCAGCCAGTCGACGATACGGCCCAGCGCCGCAAACAGCAGTGCCTCGAATACACCGATGATGGCCGTCATCAGCGTCATGGCGGCGATGTAGGGGCGTACGCCCCGGGTACAGAACCAGATGAAGCGCATGAAGCCGCGTGGCGGCGGCAGGGGATGTGTTTCCGGGTAGGGATGGACCAGTTTTTCGAACCAGCTGAACATGCAACAAACTCCAAAAAGGGGGGCGGCGGGCGACGGCGATACTGCGGCGGGCGCAGGACAGGCCAGGTTGGCCTGCGGCGCGGCTTCATGCGTGGCTGGCGGATCGTTGCGGCAGCAGGGCCGCTATCGTGATCCGGGGCTGGCCCGCGATAGGGTGGACGCCATGGAAGCCGCATCATCTCATAGGCGTGGGGCCCAGGTGTATCGGACAAGACAAAAACACTTGTCGGAAAATCGGAATGGTGGCCGGCGCTTGAAGTTCCCTGATCGGCGATACTGATGAATTGCCATCCATTCATCTGTTGCAGCCATGAATCTCTCACAAGCCGCCGTCGCCTTCCTGCCACAGGAGCAGTTGGCCCTATCGTTGTTGCCCCATGTCCTCGACGACGCCGGTGATGGTTCGCATGATCTCTCGCATCTGCTGCGGGTCTGGAACAATGCACGTCGCCTCCAGCAGGAGGAGGGCGGTGACCTGCGCATCCTGCTGGCCGCCGTGCTCTTGCATGACTGCGTGCGGGTGGAGAAGGATTCACCCCTGCGCGCCCAGGCCTCGACGCTCTCGGCGCAACGCGCGCGGGAAATCCTGGACGCGCTGGGGTGGACCGCGCAAGACGCCGACCGCGTAGCCCATGCCGTGCAGGCCCACAGCTACTCGGCGCAGATCACACCGCAGTCGCTGGAGGCGAAGATCGTGCAGGATGCCGACCGGCTGGATGCCATCGGCGCCATTGGCGTGGCACGCTGTTTCTATGTGGCGGGGCGGATGGGGGCGGCGCTCTATGAACCGCTGGACGCACAGGCGCACGGGCGGGTACTGGAGGATCGTCGCTTCGCGCTGGACCATTTCCCGGCCAAGCTGTTGCGCTTGCAGGAGGGCTTCCAGACCGCCAGCGGAGCGGCCATGGCCGGCGCACGGCAGGCACGCATGCGCGCGTTCGTGGAGGACTTCCTGGGGGAGTTGTGAGGGGGAGGGTGGTGCGCAGGGGAGCGCCAGCAGCGCCTGCCCGCTCGCGAGGGGAAGAGCAGGTGGCCCAGACCGAGGCCACCTGATCACCAGATCACTTCACTTGAGCATCAGGCCGCCAGTTTTTCCATCGGCAGTGCCGGTGCCACTTGCAGCGGGACCTGTACGGTACGCAACAGCGGTGCGGTTTGCGCTGTCCTTGCCGTGGACACCCCCGCCACCGGTGCCGGCACCATCGCGTCCGGTGCTTCCAGCTGGAATACGCCCACCGCCTGGTTCAGGTTCACCGCCTGCTCCTGCAGCGTGGCCACGGCGGCGCTGGCCTGTTCCACCAGCGCGGCATTGTGCTGGGTCACCTGATCCATCAGGGCAATGGCCTTGTTGACTTCCTCGATGCCCACGCTCTGCTCATGGCTGGCGGTGGAAATCTCGCCCATCACATCGGTCACCTGCTGCACGCTGGTCACAATCTGTTCCATGGTCTCGCCGGCACGTTCCACCAGGCGGGTCCCGGCTTCGACGTTGTTGACCGAGGCGTCGATCAGTTGCTTGACTTCCTTGGCGGCCGCCGCGCTGCGTTGCGCCAGGCTGCGCACCTCGGTGGCGACCACGGCGAAACCGCGTCCCTGTTCACCGGCACGGGCCGCTTCCACTGCGGCATTCAAGGCCAGGATGTTGGTCTGGAAGGCGATGCCGTCAATCACCCCGATGATGTCCACGATCTTGCGCGACGAGGTGTTGATGGCGGCCATGGTATCGACCACCTCTTCGACGATGGCGCCACCCTGCTTGGCGATGTCGGAGGCATTGCGTGCCAGTTGGTTGGCTTCGCGGGCATGGCCGTCGTTCTGCTTGACGGTCGCGGTCAGTTGCTCCATGGCCGAGGCGGTTTCTTCCAGCGAGGCGGCCTGGTCTTCGGTGCGGGCCGAGAGGTCGCTGTTGCCGGCGGCGATCTGGGCGCTGATGGTGGCGACGCCAGCGGCGGCATCGCGCACTTCGCTGACGGTGTTGCGCAGGTTGCCGCTCATTTCGGCCAGGGCTTCCATGATGCTCTGGCGACGCGCATTGCCGGCATGGCGCAGCGTCACCTCGTGGTACAGCTCGCCACGGTCCACGGCCAGCGCCACTTGCTTGACCTCGTCCGGCTCGGCGCCCAGTGCGCCACGGATGGAGCGGGTGATCAGCGTGGCCAGCACCACGCCGGCCACCAGCGCGGCGCTGAGCAGGATCAGCATGAAGGCCTGGAAGCCGCGTGCGGTGCTGCGGGCCTTGGCTGATTCCGCCTGGCTCATGCCTTCTTCCAGGTCGATGAACTGGTTGATCGCGGCCAGCCATTCGACAAAGGCCGGCTTGACCTGGCCCAGCATCAACTGGCGCGCGGCCTCGATGTCACCCGCCTTGCGTGCCGCGATGGCCTTGGCGGCCAGCGGCATGGCGCGGGCTTCCATGGCCTTGATGCGTTCCAGGCTGGCGCGCTCGTCGGGGCGCACGCTCATGCTGGCGAAGACCGCATCGAGCGGCTTGGCCGACTGCTGATAATCGGCGTCGAGCTTGTCGATCTGGGCCGTCACGTCCTTGACCTCGGCATCGCCCACCAGGGTCAGGTCGCGCAGGGCGATGGCGCGGTCATGCACGCTGCCGCGGAAGTTGATGGCGTAGCGCTGCTTGACGTTGTTGTCTTCGCTGACCCGCGCCAGGCTGCCTTCGATGGCATTGACCTTGGTAATGCTGACCACGGTCAGCACCAGCATCATCGCCAGTACCAGCGCAAAGCTCAGCGACAATTGGGCGGCGACGCTCAGCGAGCGGCGCTTGGGGGTGAGATTGTGCATGGTAGGGCTCCCTGGAATGATGGACTGGTGACGCGACTGTGACTTGTGACCGATGCTGCCGATGTTGCCGATGTTGCCGATTATTGCGGGTCAGCCCGCAGGCGCCTACCAGACGATGGTATTAGTCCACCTTCGGACACGGCATTGATGACCGGCAACATGGTGCGAAGAGGGCAGTCTAGCGGCAATCGCGATGGCCCTGGATTGAATCTTCCGATGGAAGCGATAGCCTCTGCGCGGTCCCACGGGATGGGCGGGGAGAGGGTGCTTAAGCCTGCGTTAAGTCTTCTGCGGCAAGCTGGGCAGCAAAACAACCGCCAGGACCACGACATGACCGAACACCCGTCCCCTGCAGTCGCTTCCACGCCACCGGCCGATCCCGGCCATCTCGCCAACCGTGCCACCCGCGCCCAGATATGGCGGCTCATCCGGCCGTTCTGGGTGTCCGAAGAAAAGTGGAAGGCCTGGGCGCTGCTGCTGTCCATCATTGCCCTGAACCTGGGCATGGTCTACATCAACGTGCGCCTGAACTCGTGGAACCGCGACATGTACAACGTGCTGCAATCGCGCGACTATCCGCAGTTCAAATCGCTGCTGTGGCAGTTCTCGGGACTGGCCTTCGTGTTCGTGGCCATCGCCATCTACAGCGTCTACCTGAAGCAGGCGCTGCAGATCCGCTGGCGCTACTGGATGAGCACCCGCTATCTCGACCAGTGGCTGGCGCATCGTGCCTATTACCGCATCGAGCAGGGGCAGGAGGGGCGGCTCTCGGACAACCCCGACCAGCGCATCGCCGAGGACCTGCATGCGCTGACCTCCGATACGCTGTCGCTGGTGCTCGGATTCATCTCCAGCAGCGTCACCCTGTTTTCCTTCATCCATATCCTGTGGTCGGTCAGTGGCCCGCTGAGTTTTTCGGCCGGTGGTCACAGCTGGGTCATTCCCGGTTACATGGTCTGGTTCGTCATCGCCTATGCCGCCGTCGGGTCCGGGCTGGTGTGGTGGATCGGTCGTCCGCTGGTGGGACTGAGCTTCAACCAGGAGCGCTTCGAGGCCAACTTCCGTTTCGGTCTGATCCGCGTGCGCGAGCATGCCGAGGCGGTGGCCCTGTATCGCGGCGAGGCGCAGGAACGCACGCAGCTCACGGCACGCCTGGACGATATCCGCCGCAACTGGTGGGACATCATGCGGCTGACCAAGAAGCTCAATGTGGCCGTCAATTTCTATGGCCAGTTCGCCGTGATCTTCCCCATGCTGGTATCGGCGCCGCGCTACTTCTCGGGCGCCATTTCGCTGGGTGTGCTGATGCAGATCAGCGATGCCTTCGGCCAGGTGCAGGATGCGCTGTCATGGTTCATCAATGCCTTCACCACGCTGGCCAGCTGGAAGGCCAGTATCAACCGGCTGGCGGGCTTCCATGCCGATGTGGAGCGTGCGGCCGGCATGGCGCGCACCATCGAGGTCACGCCGCATGCGGGCAGTGCGGTGACGGTGTCGGGTTTGCAGCTGTCCTTCCCGGATGGTGCGCCGATGATGCGCAGCCTCGATGCCCGGGTGGAGTCGGGCGAGCACGTGCTCATCAGCGGCCCCTCGGGGTGTGGCAAGTCCACGCTGATCCGCGCCATGGCCGATGTCTGGCCCTATGGTCATGGCCAGGTCGGCCTGCCGCAGGATGCGCCGGTGATGTTCCTGCCACAGCGCAGCTACCTGCCCATCGGCAGCCTGCGGGCCGCGCTCTCCTATCCGGCGGCCGAAGGCAGTTTCGAAGATGCCCTCATCACCCGTTACCTGGCCCTGTGCCGCCTGTCACACCTGGCCGACCGGCTGGATGTGGCGGCCAACTGGAGCCAGGCACTGTCGCCGGGTGAGCAGCAACGGCTGGCCTTCGTGCGGGTGTTTCTGAATCGTCCGCGCATCGTGTTCCTGGATGAAGCCAGCAGCGCCATGGATGGCGAGACCGAAGAGGCGCTCTATGCCGCCTTGCCGCGCGAGCTGCCGGGCGTGACCGTGATCAGCATCGCGCACCGCGAGACGCTGGCGCGCTTCCACGATGTGCGCTGGAAGTTCGTGCCGGCGGCAGCGGGCGAGGGTGAGGGCGCGGGGCATCGGGTACAGATGCAGCCCATCGCGTCGTGACCTCACCGGTTGGCGCGACCATACCGTTTTTGCATAAGCTCGGCAGAGAGGGCGTGACAGAATGGATTCATCGCGGCACGGTTCGCCGCATCCACCCGCTCACCCACGATTACTGGAAAGCCCACCATGAACGATCCCATCGTCTATCTCAATGGCGAACTCACGCCGCTGTCCGAAGCCCGCGTCCCGGTGCTGGATCGCGGTTTCATCTTCGGCGATGGCATCTACGAGGTGATCCCCATGTATCGCCGCAAGGCCTTCCGTGGTCGCCAGCACCTGGCGCGCCTGTTCCGCAGCCTGGACAGCATCGGTATTCCCAATCCGCATGACGAGGCCGGCTGGAACACCCTGATCGACCAGGTCGTGCAGGCCAACGGTCTGGACGACCAGATGATCTACCTGCAGGTCACCCGGGGTGTGGCCAAGCGCGCCCACGCCTTCCCCAAGGAAGTGGTACCGACGGTCCTGATCATGACCAACCCCATGGCACTGCCACCGGCTTCGGCCATCGAGCAGGGCGTGGCCTGCGTGACCATGGAAGATCGCCGCTGGCTCAATTGCCAGATCAAGTCGACCTCGCTGCTGGGCAATGTGCTGGCCGCGCAGTTCGCCGCCGAAAACCAGGTGACCGAGGCGATCCAGTTCCGTGACGGTTTCCTGTCGGAGGCGTCGTCCTCCAATGTGTGGGTGGTCAAGGATGGCCAGATATCGGCGCCGCCCAAGGACAACCTGATCCTGGAAGGCATCCGCTATGGCCTGATGGAAGAGCTGTGCGCCGAAGAGGGCATCGTGCTGCAGTCGCGCCGCATCACCCGCGAAGAAGTGCTGGCCGCTGACGAGCTCATCATTTCCTCGGCGAGCAAGGAAGTGCTGCCGGTGGTCAAGCTGGACGGCCAGCCGGTGGGCAGCGGGCGTCCGGGTCCGGTGTTCGGCAAGGTCTATGCGGCCTACCAGGCAGCCAAGGCCCGTCTGTAAGCGTGCCGGCAATGTGGTAACGGCGACCCTGACGTTTTCTGCACGTCGGGTCGCCGGCATGGCGTAGAATGCAGGCATCCCCCACCCGTATTCACCTGACCCTCCGCTTGAAGCGCGCCGGTTCATCCCCATCTGGGAGCATTGAAACCAGGAGCGCCGAAGCGGACAACGCCAAGGCGGTTTGCCATGACTATGCCCACTGTTTCCCCTGAAGAATCCCTGATCGAATATCCCAGCGACTTCCCCATCAAGGTGGTCGGGATCACCCATGACGATTTCGCCGAAACCATCGTCGCCATGGTCATCGAGCACGATCCCGAGTTTCATGCGGGCAAGGTCGAGATGCGGCCGTCCACCCAGGGCAAGTACCTGTCGCTGACGCTGACCGTGCGTGCGACCAGCCGCACCCAGCTCGACAACATCTATCGCGCGCTGTCCACGCACGAGATGGTCAAGTTCGTGCTCTGATCCGGATCACGGTGTCGCAAGGTCGGCAAAGACCGGCGCAGTCCTTCGGGATGCGCCGGTTTTTTCATGGACTTTTCGCTTTTTTGCGGGCTGGCGTTTTCGGCACATCGCCCGGCCAGCCAGGGATGGCCTGGAAGCGTTGCATCTCCTCGAAGATCCATTGGCGGAAGGCCACCACGCCGGGCTTTTCCAGTCCTTCCGGCAGGTGCACCAGGTAATGCGCCTCCTCGCACAACTGGGCCACGTCGAACAGGCGTACCAGCGTGCCACTGGCGATTTCCTGCCAGGCAATGGTGTGTCGCGACAGCGCTACGCCCTTGCCCTCGACGGCATGGCGCAGGGTCAGTGAGGAGTCTTCCACCACCAACGTGCCGCTGGGTTCCGGCAGATCCAGCCCGGCCAGGGTCAGCCAGGGTTGCCAGGACTCGCGGGTATCCATGCGCAACAGGGTGCAATGGGCCAGGTCAGCCGGGCGCGTGAGCTTGCGGCTGCGGACGCCGTCACCGCGATAGCCGGGGGCGGCCACCGGGTAGTAGTAATCGTCGCTGAGCTTTTCGGTGACCACGCCGCTGTACTGCCCGCGACCGAAGCGGATGCCCACATCCACTCCATCCAGACGCAGGTCGGCCAGATGGCTGCCCGATTGCAGCACTACCTCGATTTCCGGATGGGCATCGATGAACTTCCACAGGCGCGGCGCCAGCCAGCGCGAGGCAAACGAGGGCGTGGCCGAGATCACCAGGCGCTGCTGGCGGTTCAGGCTGCGCAGGTGTTCGGCGGCCTGGGCGATTTCGCCGAGCGACTTGCGGATGGTGGCGGCGAAACGCTGGCCGGTCTCGGTGATGGCGATGCGCTTGCCGTGGCGTTTGAAGAGCTGCAGGCCCAGGTCTTCTTCCAGCGCGCGCACCTGGTGGCTGATGGCGCCGGGGGTGACATGCACCTCCTCGGCCGCGCGCGAAAAGCATTCGTGGCGGGCGGCCGCGTCAAAGGCGCGCAGGGCGGCCAGGTTGGGCAGTTTCCGGAGATCGGCCATGGTGGGTTCCTTGTGAATTCCATTCGCAAAGAAACGCAATATATATCGTTTTGTCGGCCTGCAGGGTTTTCCTACAATGGTGACTCATTCACCATCACTCCAGGCATTCTTCCTCTGAAAGCCGCACCCGATAGGGCAGCGCGGCAGGGACGCGGCTTGCCTGGATTTTCGCAAGGGAGCACCCGCCATGGCAATTTCATTCGCAGATCAGACGATTCCGGAACGGCTTCTGGAAGGACAGACGCAGACCCGCCGCCTGCGCGGTGGGGTGCGCATCCGCGTCACCAGCGGCCTGGTGTGGCTGACCATTGCCGGCTGCCGGCAGGACATCTGGCTCACGGCCGGACGTTGCTTCGACTACCACGGACGCGGGCTGGCGATCCTCGAAGCGGTGCACGGAGCGGCCGAGTTCACGGTGTCGCCCCTGCGCGTCGCGGGCTGGCGCGGCTGGCTGTCCGGCGCAGGTTCTGCCATCGCCCCGCAGGCACCCTTGCTGCCGGTGGCTGAGGGTGACGACACGGTGCGCATCAGCAGCATCAGCAAGTTGTTGCCGCACGGACTGATCCGCTGGTTCTGACACGGCCCTGTCCGAATTTCGCTACACTGGCGGGCATGCAAACCGCACTACCCCCCGCCAGCGCGAGCATCACGCCCGCCGCCACGGCCCGCCGTCCAGAGATCGTACGGCGCGGCGTCGAGTCCTACGAGACCAGCTTCGCCGCCATGCGCGCCTACACCGATGCGCGTACCGCCGACAGCCCCGATCAGCTCTGGATCGTCGAACATCCCCCCGTCTATACCCTGGGCCTGGGCGCCGACCGCGCCCATGTGTTGAATCCGCACGACATCCCGGTGGTACAGACCGACCGGGGAGGCGAGGTCACCTACCACGGTCCCGGACAGGTGGTCATCTACCTCCTGATGGACCTGCGCCGCAACCGCAGCGGGGCGCGCCTGTTCGCCCGCGAATTCGTGCACAACATCGAAGAGGCGGTGATCGCCACGCTGGCGGCGTATAATCTTGCCGGTGTACGCAAGGAAGGGGCGCCTGGCATCTACGCCGCCGACGGCCCCTGGCAGGGCGCCAAGGTGGCCGCGCTGGGCTTGAAGATACGGGGCAACGGCTGCACCTACCACGGGGTATCGCTCAACGTGGCCATGGACCTGGCACCGTTTTCCTGGATCAACCCCTGTGGCTACGAAGGCCTGGCCACCGTGGACATGCAGACCATGGGGGCCGGACAGGCCCGCCTGGCCGATGTCCAGGACTTGCTTGCCGACCAACTGATCGCCCGCTTCGCGGGCATGGCTTGAGCCTCACGCGCTGAGCGCGCCCGGGGCCGGAACGACCGACATGACGACCGAAATCACTCCCGCAGCAGATTCCTCCTCCAATGCCAATGCCGCCGGTGCGGCCCGCGTGAACCCGCTGGACAAGCAGAAGGGCGCCGGCAAGACGGCCTGGATTCCCATCAAGGTGGTGGCCGCCGAAAAGCTGAAGAAGCCGGACTGGATTCGCGTCAAGGCCGGCTCGCCGACCACGCGCTTCTACGAGATCAAGGACATCCTGCGCGCCAACAACCTGGTGACGGTCTGCGAGGAAGCCTCCTGCCCCAACATCGGCGAATGCTTCGGCAAGGGCACTGCGACCTTCATGATCATGGGTGACAAGTGCACCCGCCGCTGCCCGTTCTGCGACGTCGGCCACGGTCGTCCCGACCCGCTGGACCCCAACGAGCCCGAAAACCTGGCCAAGACCATCGCCCAGCTGCGCCTGTCCTACGTGGTCATCACCAGCGTGGACCGCGACGACCTGCGCGACGGCGGTGCCGCCCACTTCGCGGCCTGCATCCAGCGTGTACGCGAATTGTCGCCCGAGACCCGCATCGAGATCCTGACCCCGGACTTCCGCGGCCGCATGGACCGCGCCCTGGAAATCCTCAAGATGGCCCCGCCGGACGTGATGAACCACAACCTGGAAACCGCGCCGCGCCTGTACAAGGAAGCCCGCCCCGGTTCCGACTACGAATATTCGCTGAGCCTGTTGAAGCGCTTCAAGGACCTGCATCCGGAAGTGCCGACCAAGTCCGGCATCATGGTCGGCCTGGGCGAGACCGACGAGGAAGTGCTGCAGGTCATGCGCGACATGCGCGCCCACAACGTCGACATGCTCACCATCGGCCAGTACCTCATGCCCAGCGGCGACCACCTGCCGGTACGCCGCTACGTGCACCCCGACACCTTCAAGATGTACGAGGAAGAGGCCTACAAGATGGGCTTCGTGCACGCCGCCGTGGGCGCCATGGTGCGTTCCAGCTACCACGCCGACCAGCAGGCGCACGGGTTGGTGTAAGCCGTGTGAATTCCAACGATAAAAGCAACTAAACAATGATCTTTGCAACTCTACATAGATAAATGCAACCGTAGAGTGCAGAGATGAAATCCCTCCCCCAACTGGCCAATCTCACCCCGGATAACCGGGTGTGGCGGTTGGATTGGTTTGGGAACTGCGGATACCCAGCGCATATTCGGCGTTATTCACAGCCCAGCGTCAAAATCGTACTTTCTCCATTACGGGTAGATCCTTCGGATCAGGCTGCGCTCCTGGAACCCACCGCAACGGACCATCAGCACTATTGGGAGGCGTGGGCGCCTATCTCTGCATTGCCATTACTGGCCATAGGCGATCTTTGGCAAAATGGGCGGCAACTCAGCTCTCCGGATTACCAAGCTGAGACGTTCAAGTCGCTCACAATGATTCCCGAAACCACTTCATTCGTGAAGGCAGGATTGGCGATCGATGAGCACTTCTTGTTGCCTCTGAGTCAGCACCCATGGCATCGCACGCATACTCATGCATACTGTGTAGCCGTCGAACTTGGCCAGGGAAAGCGCCTGCTGGTGCCATGTGTCGAACTCATCCGCTTCTATTTTGGCTCGTCTGGAAATTTCATTCAGCGCCTTTTCACGCAGCCGCTGGAAGCGAATACTCTGTGGACTGAGAAGCGGTTTGACGCAGTTACCAGGCATCTTCATTTGGCTCTGGCAGAAATGCTCTCAGGTGCTTCCGCATCAGACATCGGACGCATTGCGAATAGCAAGTTCGCTTGGCGCGCTGCGGCTAGTATTTTCGCTTCATGCCAAAAGGCAGCGGTGCAGCGAAATCCCGTTTATCCATACACCGGTTTTCCTTTTGAGGGGATGACAGATCTCACCGCAAGCGGCGTGTGGCTGCCGTTTGGTGATAAGCAAAATGCCACCTTTCTGGTGTACAGACTACGATCATGTTCGCATCCCTTTCCCTTCCGTTCTTTGTCATACGAAGCGGCAGACAAGAAATTCTCGGGGGCTTTATCTGGGAACCGCGATGATTTTAAAAGCCAAATTGTGCGCCAGCCTGGCGAAGCAGATAAGGCTGCTGACACCGATCCTGCCGCTGGTAAGAAAAAACGTACGGCGCCATTTGTCGGAAAACATCGTTTCCCCGATCTCGCCCGTAAGCAGGTCTGGCGAGAAAAAATCGAGGAATTCGGCCGGGCCGATGTGTTTCTGCGGCGTGAAGACGGAACGCTGGAGCAGGTGGCATTTGGTGAACCCAGCGAGAACACGAATGCGGCTGGAGTGGAGGTCGAGGCTGCTAGTGCGGAAAACAAGCAAAGCCAACGGCTACCGCGGTTTGTGCAAGAAGGTATACGGATGCTCGGGAGCAATCCGCCGTATGTGGTACCAGGTACAACGATTGATGTGATCTGCCTTGCAGACAGGAGAAATCCGGTTTTCAATCTGCCGATGGTCGTCAGTGAAGATGGTGAAATTGACCAAGTCCTGCTTGTAGAAGCAGCCGGTGGACGGACACGCGCGAGACAGGGATGTTTCTTGGAAGCCGAAAATGACGGGCAGTGCCTATACTTCCTCGTTATTGAAGGCCGTTCGCCAGGCAAGGCATCGTTGATTGTCTTATTCGGCGACGAAAAGCCATCCTCTTTCCATATAAATTGCCAGCGCATACTAGATGCTGTGCGGCAAGCATCTTCTGATTGATTGCATCAGACGGTGTCGGCTATGCTGTACTCTGGTCAACTTAGACTGAACAGCAAAAGATGACGAAGCGGTTTCTAGTAGTCGACCTTGAAGCGACTTGCTCTGATGATGGAACCATTACTTCAGAAGAGATGGAAATCATCGAGATCGGTGCTTGTTGGGCGACCGAGACCGGGGATGTTCTTCAGCGGTTTCAGCACTTGGTGAAACCGCTGGAGCGGCCAATTCTGACCTCGTTCTGCATGTCATTGACAGGCATCTCCCAACAAGACGTCGACCAGGCGCCGCTGTTTCCAGTAGCCGCAAAAGCTTTAGCTGAATTTGTCGCCGAGATGTATACGCCCGATGCAATCTGGATGAGCTGGGGTGCATACGACTTTAAGCAAATGACGAGAGACGCTGCGCGCCACGATGTTGTTTCTCCACTCACTATGCCGCATCAGAATGCTAAGAGGATGTTCGCTAAGGCGCAACGCATTGGCAAAGAGGTGGGCATGGCGAAGGCTTGTGGACTAGCTAATATTGTTATGGAGGGGCAGCATCATCGTGGGTTGGACGATGCCGTCAATATTGCCCGGTTGATACCGTGGATTTTAGGTAATGTTCGTCTTGGCGATAGGCATGTCGAAGGCTGATGGAGATTGCAGTTATGGCGCTTAATGTATTCATCGATACTGAATTCACAGACTTCATAGACACTCAGCTGATCAGTATTGGACTAGTGGCGGAGACTGGAGAAGAGTTTTACGCCGAAGTCCCCTATGAGGTCAGGGAGTGTAGCGAATTTGTAAAAGAGGCCGTGCTTCCGCTACTAGGGTATGCACCTGAGGCGGAAATGACAAAGGACGAACTGTACGTCAAGATGATGCAGTGGCTTCGTATTGTTCGGCCCTCTGGTGCAGACATCTACATCTGCTACGACTATCAGACTGATTGGGATCTATTCTATGACGTCCTCGACGGACAAGTTCCCGATTGGTGCAAGCGCCGGCTTGTCGCTGATCGCATCAACGAGCTTCTACGATATGAATATCATCAGAAGTACGCTCGGCCTGAACACCATGCCCTCAATGACGCTAGAGCGAATTGCTATGCCTTTCGTGAATGTCCAGACGCAGGCTTTTAGGCGATCGTTTCTGTATCAAGTACCTCTAAACTGAACGATAAACAAGTGATGTCTGCTGATAGGGAAACATCGGCTTTAACCGCTGGGGTTTCACCGACGACATCCCAAACCGCGCAATTCCGATGCACAAGGGACACCAGAAGTGAACAGAAAAAGAATATCTTGGGGCCGAATGGAAGCAATATTGGCTTGCGTGAACTTACTAAGTTAGAAACGAGAGATTCCAATTGAGACACAGTAAGAAGGGGAGAGTGAATGGAGTACTCAAATCTACGCGTGTCAGAGATTGCTTTTAAGATGGTTTGATTGTGCTCATCAACCTTTTTTGAATACCTTGTTTCTGCAGATGTGGGCACAAAAATCCACCAATCCGAGCTTTGTATGTACTCGACTGCACCGAGAGCTTTGCCTTTTTCGTAGCCTAAGCCTACGATAGCGGCAACAGGAAGTCCTGCATCGACCGTGAATCCGGTGAAGTGCGAATGTACGGGACGAACGGTCTTGTTCGCAAATTTATGCTCAACGGGCGCAGTGTATTTGGCTAAGCAGTAGGCTACAGTGAGATCTATGCGACGCGTCTCGGCTAAGTCATGGATGATCGCCATGACACTCGCCATGACACTGCGCGGCATACTCGAAATATCAAGTAAGATAGAAATTACTTCCTTCGCAGCTGCTACGTTTTCGATTCTATTTTCAATCTCGCACTCTAATAAAGCAGTATCAAGATCATCATCGTGAAAGATGACGTTTATCTGATCCTCTTTTTTTAGCCAGTTTTTTCGAGGCAGCTTTGCTTGCGTATCTCCTGCAATATTTTCACGCAATACTATTTTGTTCTCACATACTTGATGTGCATGTGCGAATACATGGATGCTTCTTGCTTCACCACAAATATACCCGATAAAGAAATCGAACGTCCTCTCCTGAACAATTTCGTCCAGTCTGATTTCAGCCAGGCCCTTTACATTCATCATAGGTCGCCTAATAGATTCAATTGACTTTGCGTCGGTAGGGTACCAGTAGTATTCACGACCTTTGCATGTGTAAGGATGGTGCTGAGTGAGGCTTCTTTAGTTGAGCGCAGCGGTAGTTTGAATCGAGGTGCTAGAAGGTACGCCAAACGGAAGCGCTTGCCTACGAGCTCGTCAAAGTCCAGCGATTCGTTATTGGAATCTGGAATATTGATCAACGCGCCATGGTTGATTGCAATACGAATAGCAGCTTGCACATCACTTGATACCTTGGTATCCACTCTGAACGAGAGAGGTGGCTCCTCTACAAACTCGTCCTGGACGACTCGCGCGAAGAAATATTCACCAATTTGACGCAAGAGCTTATCTATCGGCTCATTCGTTTTGATGCCCCTCGACGCTAGCGGGACCATCGACAACATTGCAGAAAATGAGTCAGTCGCTTCACGGATTTTATCCACCTGTGTGCTAGGTTTCACAACGGATGAGCGCTGCTGATCTGCCGCGAACATCATACTTATTACGCCAATTAGCCATCGGGGATTGCCTTCGCAGATAGCCGAAATAGCTTCCCAACCTGAGTACGCGAAATTCAGTTTCTTCCGTCCGCGTTGTGGCACATCGGGGCCTCCCTCTCTGCGGAATGCATCTCTGAAGGCTACCAGTGGGGCAATTTTTCGGATGGTATTACCGGTCAGCGTATCGGGCGCGGTTTCAAGATTCGATGGATCTATCTTCTTGTTCTTTAAAAAGCGGCGAAAGCTCTCATCCTTTTTGCGTAGAGATTCAAAGACTTGCTTCCAATGATCACCTTTACCATAAGGATGAGATTCAGACTTCAAACTATCGTCATCATCGACTACGAAATAATTTGCACCAAATGTATCCAATGCGTTTATTTGGCCGTCTTGTCCGAAAATCGTATTAAACAGTCGAGTTGAAAACTTGAAAGCAGATTTTTTATCTGGATACCAAAGTTCAATTTGCCTGTAATCATTTCTCGGTGTGGCTTCAGATACTGCCGCAAGCGAACCCATAGTATGTGCCGTACACGGCGCAAGTCCTACTTTATAAAAAACCTTCTTCCCAGCGGAACGGAATCGGCGAAAGACCAAGCTTTGCATTTCGACGGGTGCAATTTCGAACTCGTCAAAAAGGAGGGCCCACTTTCCTTCGGGATCGTTGATCGCGGCATCAAACTGTTCAACCGCGACTTCCACTGCGATGGTTACGTGAAGATGCAAAAATGGAAGGGCCGCATTGACCTCCTCTTCTGTAGGGATTGCCTTCCTTGTTAGTCGGCTGATTTCAGCCTGTATTTGAAGCAAGCGAGATTGAAGAGCCGCCTTTATTCCATGCAAGGACAAAATTCTCGGTTGCAATTTCCATTGGTCGCAGATTGTTCGTAGAGCTTCCGAAAGCTTTGCGACATCATATCCAGTGATGCATCTATATTTTTCTGCAACGGCTCCCTCTGTTGGATTGATTCGCGCGTCAAATGCCTCTACTAAGGCTAACAATACATTCACGCAGAATACACATTGCACAACTGATTCTTGGAGTTCTGGAGGCAGGCGTCTGCGGCCGAGTGCTTCGGCCATTTCACTCCATGCGATATCGGCGGGTACAAATATTCCCGTGAAGTCGATTTCAGATCGATAGTGATTTGCGTCTTCGCCGTCCCACATCCGCAGTGCGGGTAATCTCAACATTTTCAGAAGAGTTGTCTTCCCGCTACCTCGAGGCCCGAGAATAAGCGCATTCCAAGCCCCGGCTAATTGTGAGAATTTCTCAGAGGTGACAAAAGTACGTGCGACCGAACTGTCTGGCATTTCTTTGGCATTGAATGCTTTCAGAAAAGAGAACTCATTGGTACTCATTTAAGCTCCAGGACCAATTTGAGTAAGACGGCCCGAGATAGGGTCTCGCTCCACCTCTACACCGTGATGTTTTTTCAGACTTTTGAGTAGCGCAAGGAGGCCATCCGGCGTGAGATTTTTTATAAAGGGGCACGACGTCACAAGCTCTCTCCAAGTAATGGCTTGCAGTTTTACATGAGGAGCTACGATGTCTGCCAAATCATCGGGATGCCGTCTTTCACCGAAGCCAGTACCGTCCACCAACCCAGCTTTGGGATCTTCGGACTTGGACCATCCTGTACCCAGATGCCAATTCCAAACATCAAGTGTTCCTCGACTACCACCTTTGGATGGCAAGGTAATATTCAAAATGTAGAATTGATTTCTATATTTGTTTAATTGGTCGGTAGACAAAATTGCGCCAAGGCTTGATGCTGCAAATACAACGGGAGCGATACCGCCGGACGGCGCATATTTAATTCTCCCGTCGTGTTTGTGACCGTGGATGATGATCCAATCCCCATTTTCTTCTAATTGTTGGATGAGCTTATCGCCCCTCTTTATGAAGTCGTACTGTCCACCGTCGTTATGTGAATGCACAATGGGATGATGGTGACACAGGAAGATATTGATTCTTCCGGAGGTCGCGGATTCATTGAGCTGTTCTTTTAATTCTTCTAGTGCCGATTCGGCGATCAGACCTCGCTCGTAGTCTGCTTCATCGTTCGTATGCCTTGCGCAACTATTAAATATCACGAGGCGACATCTATCATCTTCATGAATTACAAAGTCGTTGCCAAAATATTGGGTCCTTTGTTGGCGGCGAGCGGAAGAGCCGAAAGACTGGCTATAAAGATGGAGCGGATACTCGGGTTTAAGTAATTTCAGATTTTCAAAAAAATCTTGCTCCTGGTCGAGCTGATGTATCGGCCCACCACCGTTACCTCGTTCTTTGGGCAACCGCGAGTTTACGTCGTGATTGCCTGTGGCGCATCCTAGTAGGGTGGCGCCCATTTCTTTGCCGAGGTCGACTAGTGCATTCCACGCGACCTTTATAGGCTCATGCTGGGCATGGGTAGTAATATCACCCGCACACAATAAGAAGTCAGCCTGAAGGCCTTCATCTTCCACGAGCGTCAACAAATCTGACCAAGGATTCTTCCCGTTATTCTTGTCGAATAATTTTTCGATAACAATATGTGAAAGCTCGGATCCACTCCCTGCTGGCCTAGCTTTACAAAAATGTAAGTCGCTAAGTACTGCGACCCTAATCTTATGTTCTACTTCGGTCATGTCCATTCATAATTTGATATAAGAACTTCATGGGCATGTCGACGGCTTCCCGCAAAACCAGAGACATTGCGCATGACCGTTATTTCGCGAACGTGCCACCCCTGTAAGACGTTCAAATCGATTTGATCGGCGCTATAGGATAAAAGTACTTTTGCACCACGTCTATCTGCGCGCATCATAGCATTCAGCAAGCGGGCCACGTCGACAGGACGAAAGGTACCAGCGCCATACTCCCCCCGATCCCGTTTTCCTGGCTCGGCATACGGCGGGTCTAGATAAATAAAATCGTTTTTCTTCGCCCGATTTACCGTCACCTCGAAATCACAATTTCTGACATCGATGTTTTTTATTCTATCAGCAAAATTTTTAAAGACAGGCCATTCAGGTATACCGAGATTTCCTCTCCCTCGAGCAACATTAAAACCGCCTTCTCTATTGGTTCGATATACTCCATTGAAGCAATAACGATTCAGATAAACAAAACGAGCGGCGCGAATATAACTATTTAATGAAGCTGGATCGCTTGCGCGGAGCTCATAATAAAAATCTTCGTCGGCGGGCCAAGACATCAAAATATTCCAGACCCGGCGTGGATGAACTTTAATCACATCATAAGCTTGGATCAAATCACTATTGAGGTCAGATAGATAGGCTGTCTCCGGCGCCAAGAGCAAAAACAAAACACCTGAGCCAACGAATGGTTCTATGTAGGTGTTAAATGAAGTCGGAGCCGCAGCTTGTAAATGGGGGAGCAGCTTCTTTTTGCTTCCCGCCCATCGAAGAATGGGAGTCATCCCGGGAACACCCCCGATTTGATTCGACATAGGCCGTGAATCAGATTGATGCGCATTGAATTGGATGCATCGTTCCGAATTTTTTCCCTGAGCCAAGCTGATATTTATCCCTCGCATTTACGCGTCCCCTAAGGCTCGTACGACTCGTTCTATTTGTCTCGCACGGGCAGCACTGTTACCAATGGCCATGCGTAACGCCCTCATAAGATCAACATCGGTCGTAGGTTCGTACGATTCTTCTTCCTGAATATTTACTGATGCATAAATACATAATTTTTGCATCCCCTTTGAAATCCTCTTGCACTTTCCATCCAGCAGTCGTGAGACCTGCGATTGATTCAAGTGACAGGCCTTTGCTGCCGATTCTTGGCTGATATTTCCCGTCTGGAAGGCATGTCTTAGCTCGTTGACAATTTGATCTAGCGGTTTCATAGGGCGATCTTTAATTATGCATATTTGCATAATAACTAGCATAAAAGGGCTGGTCAACAAGCTCTTGTATATCGTGCGGGAGATTGATCGCAACACAATGTTCTTGCGATTATCGAGACATGGGAAATATGATTGGTCTCTTAACAGAGGCGGCCCGTTCTTAGTGAAAAATAAAGGATAGCCGTCTATCGAGCTAATAAGAGTCCATTCAGGGGGGGCGCAATGGCCTGTAAGGTCAGATATCTCAATAGCGCGGGCATCATGCCTCGCGAGATCAAAGGTATTGATGCATTATCTAAGGCATTTCCATCCGACTGGCTGCTCTACGTTTCCCTCAACTGCTTTCCACGCAATCAATCCCCGATGGAGATCGACGCGGTCGTGGTTATGGACGACCTCATCCTGCTCCTGGAGATTAAGGACTGGAACGGCAAGCTGACTTACAAAGGTGATCGCTGGTTTGTAAACGGGGCTCCGCGAAAGAGATCTGCTGCAATACTCGTCGACGAGAAGGCAAAAAAGCTCAAGTCCGTCATTCAAGGGCAGAGTAAGTTAGCCGGCGCATTCTATGTAGACTCGCGGGTTGTTTTCACTGGTACCGCTAACGCAGCGAATCTCCAGCCGCAAGAGCAGGCGCGATGTTTGACCCTCTCGGAAGCGATTTCCATCGGTGACCCAACGAAGCGCCACCTATATGTAAAGCGCGGTAAGGTGTCACTCACCAAAGCTTGTAGTCTCGAAGCAGAATTCGACAAAATTTTCAACAATACAAAGATTTTCCAGCGGCTCGAGTCAGACTGGTCGGGTTATACGGTCACAGAGAAGGACATCTTCGTGCACCCGAAACAAGTATGGCGCGATCACCTGGCTGAGCGAAGCGACGAGAAGCGGCTGAAAGCAATGGTCAGAACCTGGTCGTTCCAGCATTTGCCCGTTGGTCTTAATAGCTCGGAGATGCGGAAGGTCGTGGCGATGCGCGAGACCAATGCGTTCGCTTACCTTCAAGATATGGACAGCGAACTCATTCGTCACCAACGCATACTTCGAGAGGTGGTTACCCCCGACGAGGAGGTATCAAGCGAGCACTTTGAAGTCCGCCAGATTGGGCCAAGCTGGTATCCCCTTGATCAATACATAGCACGCACCACGGACTCGCTCAGCGTCTCAGACCGCATAACTATTGTCATGAGTCTATTGAGCATAGTCGCTGAGCTGCATAGGGTAAATGTTACCCATAGGGATTTAGGACCTCGGTCAATCTGGATAGGTGGGCATAGTGATCTGGCACTGACCGGATTCATGTCCTGTCAGCTGCCGGACAAGTCGACGGTGATGGACTGGCTAAAAGATTTGCGAGGATATGCAGCGTTCTTGCCTGAGGACATCAGTGGCGCCCCCAGTACGGGGCGACAGAGGGATGTCTATAGCTGTACTTATCTAGCCGCATTAATACTCATAGGAGAAGTACCAAAGGGTCGGGAGATCGATGCAGCCATTACCGCGTTACCTCAGGAACTTCAGAATCTGAGCGACTGGATGCGTCGAGGGTTATCTATTGACCCCGTATCGCGATATGCAAGTGCGGCAGAATTGATGGATGCGTTTGCGCTCGTTGTTGAGGCGGGCCCGACGGATGGATTTGACCCGACGTTGCTAGATCGGTTTGAAACTACTGATATCCCTTATGTGCGATGGCCGCTTTCCGCGCTGGTTTCTTCATCGGCCCAAAAACAGGTCTATACGTGTAATGATGGGACCGAAAGCGTTATGGTCAAGGTCTGGATGTCGTGGAGACGTGGCCAATCGGTGCAGAGTGATTGCGCGCTATTGAAACTGTTGCTAAGTGTTGACCAGCTGATTGACGCTCCGATCAAAGGGCTCCCCCGATTCATTGCGAGGGGGCTGTCACCCGTGGGGGCCTTCGTTGTGTATGAACGAAGTGAAGGAACTCCATTGGCGGAGCTCGAATCACTTCCTAAGAACAGTGGGTTGGAACTAGCAGCTGATCTGCTACGCACGGTGATCTCGTTGCACGAGCGAGGTTGTGAACACGGAGACATTTCACCTTCCAATGTTTTGGTGTGCGTTGACGATCGAACCGTTTTCCTTATTGACTCGTTTGATATTTCACCGGTTGGCGATGGGACGGGAAGGACGCCGTCAATGCTGCCAGACAACTGGGAGTTACTTTCGCAGACATCAATTGATCGCTTTGCCGCTTTAAAGGCGGTGCAGATGTTGCTTGCGCTGGATCCAGGCAGTACTGCACAAGAGATTCAGTCTGAGATCGAAGTCGAAATGAAGAAACCAGCTATCGAATCGTTACAGTACGCGATGGCCAAGGTGTCTCAGGCAGTCAAGGCCTTGACCGCAGCCAAGGTAACTGAGTTTCAACTGAAGACAGAACGCCCAATGCATGGATTTGTTCAGATGGACAAGTTGTATGTACGGCGTTACATCGACCAGACTAATATGGTCGCCTTCGATCTCACGACCGAAAAGGCGCAGTTGATTTTGAAGGGCACTGGGACTGAATTGCAGCAATACTATTTCAGACCGACTTTCTTCGCTAGCCTCGAGCGCGAGTCTCGCTCAGGGCATCTCGATCTACCTATAAGGATAACGGCTCAGGAAGGTGAGGTCGCCGGCTTTGACGAGCTCTACGGCTATCTTTGCAGCCACGAGCGGTTCAATAACCTTCTTGTCGAGCAGAACCAACCAGCCCTCCCAACCCAGTTCGATGTGACTTGGCATTGGACGAAGTTGCTCGAAATCGAAGAGGAGTCTCGCGTAGAGATAGTCGTCACCGAGATCTTGGCCGAGAAGGACCAGACTCTGATACTGGCGTACGAGAACTTAGGAAGGGATTTTGACTTTGATGCGGAAGACCTCATTGACGTCTTCATTGGTGGTCGCAGGATTGGCTACGTCGATCTCCCCACAAGCTCGCTTCCGAATGCGATAGGGATCTTATGTGAGCGGGGAGCCATCTCGGAAGGAGACCACCTTCGTCTGGCAGAGCGCCGAGAACAGACTTCGATGGAGCGACGTTCGAGAGCAGTGCGTCGCATATTGGATAGCCGCTCCGTCATTGCCGAACTGGTGGAGTATTTTGATCCCCATAAGCGTGTTCCGCCGAAACTATTTGACACTACTATCAGTGACGCTCAACTTTCCGCCTATGGACTCAATGCAGGTCAAGAGCACGCGTTCCGGCATCTACTCTCGACTGGCCCGGTTGGTTTGCTCCAGGGGCCGCCTGGCACCGGGAAAACAAGATTCATAGCATCCTTCGTGCACTGGTTAATATCAAAAGGGGGCGGACAGCGCGTCCTCATCGCCAGCCAGTCTCATGAAGCTGTCAACAATGCGATTGAATCGTTGCTGCGCTTGCACAAGGAACGTGGCGAGACACGACCTAGCCTCTTGCGGATAGGCTCCAAAGGGATTACTGACCGCATCCGCCCGTTTCACTCGTCTGAGTTGCGAGAGCGATATAGGGTCAAGTTCGATGCTGCAGCAAAGAATCGATTCGGCCAGCTTATCAAGGCAATAGGTGTGGATCGAGAATATGCGTCTGAGCTCTTTGATCTGGATAAGAAAGTCGGCCGTTTAGCACGCCGCTTAAGCACAGTTCAGGAGACATTAGGAGAAGACGACGAGCAATTGGCCGTTGATCGCGAGCGAAACCGTGTGCAGCGAGCTAGGGTTCAAGAGGCATTCAAAGCAGCGTTTAGGGCCGCTTCTGGAAGTGAAACTGACGGTACTTCACCACTTCAAGTTTACGACCAGCTAGTTCATGCGCTACAGCTGAAGTATCCAAACGTCTCCCCAGCCGATGTCAGTTCGACTCAGCACGCGTTGCGGCTCACCAACGACTGGTTAGCGTCGCTAGGCTCTCCAGGCAGAAATTTTGAAGAGTTCTTGGCCAAAACACGTAGCGTTGTATCAGCAACCTGCGTCGGTGTTGGACAAACACGTATCAAGATAGAGACGCAAGTATTTGACTGGGTCATAGTTGACGAAGCTGCTCGATGCACGCCGGGCGAATTGGCGGTACCGATACAAATGGCGAAGCGTGTATTGCTTGTAGGCGACCATCTGCAGCTGCTGCCAATGATGGACGAGCAAATGCTCAGCGACCTCCAAGAAGCTGAGCCAGATGTCTCATCCGAGGAACTTGTGCGTAGCGACTTCGAACGTGCATTTACGTCGACTTATGGACAATCTGTGGGAGTGCAGCTAACGGAACAGTACCGGATGGACGGCGCCATCTGTGACTTGGTTTCCGAATGCTTCTATGAGGAAAACGGCATTCGGCTCGTAACTTCCCCAGAGCGAAAGTCGGCGTTGCGAGCCGCTGATTTCGAGGCGTCTTGGCTGGCCAAGCCGCTCGTCTGGGTCGACGCCTGCAACGGGAACATGAATTCCGAATTTCGTCCGGAGGGTGAGACCACCACTCACAACGTTAGCGAAGTTGAAGCAGTCATCGCGGTACTAGAGAGGTTGGCGTCGGACAAAGCCCTAGTAGCTGCTTTGGCGAAGCTTGACGACGAGACGCCGATTGGTGTTATTTGCATGTATGCAGGACAGAAACGTCAGCTCGAATTGGAGTGGTCGCGCCGCCCGTTTGATCAAAAATTCAAGCGTCTAGTGCGTATCGATACTGTCGATTCCTATCAGGGTAAAGAAAATACCATTGTTATTCTTTCGCTAGTGCGAAGCAATCCGAAGGGCCTGCAAGGCCACGTTGGCATCAAAAATCGTTGCAACGTGGCTGTCTCACGGGCTCAAGAACGACTCATTATTGTTGGAGACGCTGACATGTGGGGCCGTAGGGTCACTCCGAAATCTCCGATGCGCAGAGTTCTAGAGCATATGAAGAGCAATCCGAGCAGTGCAACGGTTCTTAAGGCATCGGAGGTCGCATGAACATGCACGAGATTAATGCATTGGAGACCAACACTTTTGGATTCAATCTTCCCTGTCGCCAATTCGTGATCGCTGCGGAGAGGACGACGGAGCGCCGATTGCCCATGGTAGACGAGTTCATTCTGAGAATTCTCCTCGTGGTGAAGTCTATCTCGTCAGATAAGCTTGCGCGTTTCTTTGGTTTTGAAGGTCGAGATCTAGGCATCGCCATCTCTGACCTACAGTCGCGCAGCTTGGTTATAGTGGATGGTGACATTCTCAGCTTGCACCCATCTGCGAAGGAGATATTTCGAACATCTACCGAAGATGCTCCAACTATTACGGTTACAGAGCCGTTGAATGCAGACGTATGGTTTGATTTAGTTACTAAGCATATGGTGAGTGGCCGAGGACTACGTAATGTGCAGCATCTTATTCCGCTTCCACTGCGTCAGCAGATAGATGAGGTCGAGGCCCGCGCGGCCTTCCACGATAATTTTCGAGACTATTTGCGCATTGCACGCAACGATCAGAGGGCAGACCAATGGAGCCTTTACTCCATTCTTGACGTGCATGCCGGTCGCTACAGCTTTGTCCAGATTGGCGGTAGCGAACGACTGACTCTACAAGATGAGGCTAAACTCGAATCCTGCCTCAATTTGCGCGAGGCTGACACAAAAAAAAGGGGGCGGCAGCTCACAGAGGCAATGTCGATCGAGCTACGCAAGTTGGATCACGTCAACCCGAGTCAAGTGTCCTTCAATGAGTTCGCCCAGATGTTTAGCTCTCAAAACTGGTCGCGGTGGTTCGATTCCGAAGGACACTTTGACCTAGCGGGTTGGTTTCAGCAGGAGATGAACGATAGTTCGGCTGGCACAGTTCCGTTGATAGGTTTTCCGTATATCGCACGAAACCGACGGGCAATTGTTGATTTACTGGAGGATGTGCCGCTTGAGATTGGTGGGGATCGTCGTTGGCAGACGTTGTGGTTGAGACCAGGAGGCTCGTTATGGGGGGCGACGGAGGACGTACCGACGACGCTTGAGGCTCTGCGCAGCGTCATTAGAGCTCGAGCCAAAGGTGGGGTGCTTTCGTCCGTATTGATCTCGCCAGCATCGGTGAGCGACTCCATATCAAGAACGTTCGCACGAGTTTTCGATATTGGTGTTCGCGCTCCGACAAAAAAAGTGCCAACGGCGCTCGAGGTAATTGTAATCGCTGAGCGAGTTGCGGTTGTCTTAGTGATGGTCGCTCTAAGCGAATCGGTATGTGTCCCAATTGGCTACGCCACCAACAACGCGACGCTGGTCCAGCGTATTGCTGAGCTGAGCGGGATCAGTAAGCTGCATCGTGAGGGAGCCCACCTATGGCCGCAAACTGGTCGCTAGATGTTCTCTCTTGGGGAAATTTGCATGCAACTGACCCATGCGTATAAGCGTATGTCGCATCGCAGCTAGGATTTCAGACTATGTATGGGTCAATAAGGGCACGGCCGAATGAATGTAGCCGAATTTGTCAATTGACTCACCCGCAAGAAGCTGAACTGCATGCCTCACTATTCGAGCTCTATGTCGGCTAGACTTTATGGCTTTTAGCGCGGAAGGGATCTACTACTTGTGAATACCAGAGCGGGGTACTAGAGAAATCTTTTACAAAGTTGGTATAGCGCACGGTCTTCTTCTCCCAAGCGAGCTTCAGGCGAGGTGATGGATCTTCGAGCAACCAAAGGGCCGCTATAAGTAACGTGTGTCGTTCATCAATTCTGAGGCATTCGATTGGGCGAGAAGTATGTTGGACTATCTCATCAGAGCAGTTCAATTGAGAGAGTACAAAAGTCAGAAGTCGGCCGTCGTTCTCTCGCATACACATGATCCGGCATAGCTGGTGTAACACAGCGAAGAATCCGTATTGATTTGAATAGGAAATTCGCTGTGTATTCGCGAGCGAATATAAGATGGTGTCGAATCGGCGATGCACATCATCATCTGGCATGCGCGGGGAGTGAAACTTGGAATGCCGTAGGTCGAATCCACAGGAATGACAATGTTGTATATCTAACGCGTCTTTTAGGTCTCGGCCAAAATCCCTTCTGAAATAACTCACTGAAGCGCCGCAGGTCGGACAAGCGTCGAGGAGCATTCCTTGGTGGATAGGGCAGTAGGTATAGAGTGCGAGGCGCCATTGCTTTCGAAAATATGGGACAGCATCTTCGGCAAGACACATTGGACAAAATTGCATGCCAAAACCACGCTGGCTTGTGCCATAGTTCATATTCACAAGTACCCACGTCAACTGGCCAGATAGACGGCGCCGTGAATAAAGCAGATTTCGATACGTTGCAAGTGTTGTATGGAAGGCAGCCCAATATGTAACGCCGGTGTGTCTGCAGATTTCGCTCAATAGCCACTTAGGCGCAAAGCGATCAATATCGCGATTCCAAGGAGTACGCTCCGTCCCGTAGAGCAGACGAGACATTGTCTGCAGTTTGATTGCGTTTGCTTCTGCAACACGTACCATCCAAGAGGATAGGAGTTCATCAGGCAACGGCTTTGGATGGGCTGGCCATAGCTGTCCGTGAGGCATATTTCAGCCCCTTGGCTCTTTTCTGCGGTCGGACGGTGCTTTCCAACCCAGTTGATCGAGAATCTTTTTATCAATGAACTCTTGCTCATTCTCGATAGCTCTAACCGCTGCAGCGATCAGAAGCAATGAGATTTCTCCAAGGTACCCTTCACTCATAGAATAGATCTTGTCCGCGAGTGTACCGTCAATAAGACCGGACGGATGGCGTAGCGGTATCATTCGCTCGAAGGTGGCTAACAATCGCAAGAAATCCTCATCATTTCGCCAGCGTGGTAATAAGGCTTGGTCGAATCGGTTTGATAGTTGCAGGTCTGTTTGAATGGCGCGAAAGGCATCACGTGTGCCGACTCCGACAATTGGGACCTCCAATTCATTGCCGATGTATTTGATTACGTTCAGAAAAGCCTTTTGTTTCGAGAGCGTGCCAGCGAGAACGTGATGAATTTCATCGATGATCAGCATCTTGAGGCCGACGGTACGCATATGCTTAAGCGCTTGGAACTGCTTACGGTCAGCTCGATCACCTGGCTTGTACGGTGCGAACAGTAATTCCAGGATCGCGTTGTAGAACCTTCCTTCATCTGGTATTGGCGGTGCCTGCACGTACAGCACGGGCACAATCGCCGCCTCACCTTGAGGGTTGTCTTGGGGCTTATAGCGATTGCAGAAACGCCGCACCAGCATGGTCTTGCCGTTATTGGTATCGCCAGTAAGCAGAAGATTCGGCATCCGATGTGACTTTGGATGAGTGAGCAGACTCTCCATGCGATCGAGGGTCGTCTGGGCGGCTGGATAACCTATCCAGTGAGGAGAGCGGATGTAGTGAATACGCTCGCTCCGAGGACGGGCTAACCACGCAGCTGCCTTTTCGCGAAGGTGGGAGTAAGAGTCACTCATCGGGATCATCATCCTGCATGTCGTCGATCTCGTCGAATGGCTGGATGATGCGGTTCGATACCAATATCGGTTGCGGTGGCATCACGGCTGGAATGATAGTCGGATCCAGATGGTCACGTGCGTTCGATAAGCCGAGCCGTCGACGCTCGTTGCTACGGCGAATTGACTTAGTCAGTTTCTTTGCATCTTCCTCAATGCGCCGCATCTTGTCGTAAGCATCGAAAATCAAGTTCTCATCGACCGGAACTTCTGGACGATCGGCCGCTAGCCGCTTTTCAGCCTCCCGCAGCTCCCAGATACTGATCGCCGGATGCGAGGTATTGCGGTAGGGGATAGCGTAATACTCGTGCACCTCTGGGTCATAGAACCAGATAACACTGATGTCGCGCGGATCGCGCCGACATAGAAATTTCCGTTTGAGCTTGGGGTTGTCGGGGTCAGGAGAGTTGATCCATCGCCGTAGTATGTCGTGTTGATATTCGATGTGATCCCAGATGATGCCGTAATGCTGCACGGTTCGCGTCTCGAACGGCATGAGATCAAGTTTTAACCGTAATTCGTCGGTAATACGCGCCGGCATGCCAATTCCTGGAGCCTTGCTAGTGCCAAATATTCCTTCTTGCCACTTCGCGATTGGAGGCATACCTAGTTGGGAGTGCTTCTTCTGGTGATAGGCCTCTACGCAGAGAATCGTGAACCATTTCTCAAATTCAGACAGGCTCATGGTCGCATGCTGCTCTGAGTCGTATTCGCCGCGTTCCTTGGGATTGGAAAATGTCGTTCCTGGTGCGGTGTGAATTTCCCGATTCAAGGTCCCAAGTAAGCGCTCGATATGGCCGCCGTAATGTGGCGTCGCTACCGGTCTCCATTCCAGACTGATGCCATACTCTTTGCAGGCGTTCATGAGCATGTTTCCTCGGAATTCTTTTGCATTGTCCGCATGGATGGTGCGGGGAATTCCCCAGCATGGCCAAGGTGTTTCAATGCCAAGCTTGGCGAGCCACGATTCTTTAGGTTGGAAGGCGTGCACCAGACAAAGCCCTAGAGACAGATTTCCAGGCGGGTCAAAGGAAATATAGAACCCAAGGACCACGCGTGAGAAAACGTCGATCAATAAGGTCAGCCAAGGGCGGCCGATTGGCTGTCTGTGGATATCGTCAACCAATATCAGATCCACAGGCGTATGGTCCACTTGTACAACTGATAGAGGGAAATCCGCACCAGGGAAATGTCCGCGTAGTAGGGCATGGGCATCCCGGGCTGTTTTGTTTCCTTCTCGTGCGCGGATTGTTTTCGCTGCATCGAGCTTCTTGATTCGCGCGCGAATAGTATTGGGGTGGGGTGCATCCACGCCGGATTTGGCGCAGATCTTCTGTATTTCCTCGATGACTTTCGCCGGCTTGTACTTTTGTTTGTTTAGATACAGTGCCTCGATGATATCGGCAGAGATTTTTTCTACTGCCGGGTCAATCATCGTCTTGCCTTTATCCTTGCGATCTTGTCGGATAAGGGCACTCATCTTTCCAGTTGTCTCAAATGTGCGGAGCCATCGATACAAAGTTACGTAGTGCACTCCGGATTCCTCGGCCCGCGCTTGGATATCTTTTTTAGAACGGTTCGGCTTGTCTAGTAGCGGCTTGATGACGGAGAATTTTCGTTCTGCCTCTGCTAAAGACTCCTTCTCGTGCGCGTTGAGATCTTTCTGAGGAGTGGGGCGTAAGCCAGTCGAAGGAGAAAGATCAATAATCTGCGCGTTTTCTATCTTTCCTGATTCGGGTTCGTAAAGTACCACCGTAGAGAAATCGGTAGACTCTTGGCGGATAATGTGGCGCTTGCCCCGGTAGAAAACCGTGGCACCGTAATGCAGCAAGAGTGGCGAAGTTTGATGCTTTGCCATATGAACACACTTTGTCCGCTAAGTAGCTGAATGTATCTACAGCTCGGTAGTTTTTACGATCAGGGCCTCGCGGGTAATTTCTCTCCGTATGCAGCGAGCTTCTCTGCAAAAAGATGTTCTCCATAGAAATCTCGCATAGGAGTTGCCATATTTCTTAGCCGCGTTAGTTCTTTAATGAAATCGCTTTCGTTATTGACTCGCTCTAATAACCAGAGCAATTGAGGAATTGATAGGAAGTACGAGTCTTGGAACGGGAATGGGCCCGAGAGCGACAGGCTAGTAGAGAGTGTTTTTAGTTCTGTAAACTTTGGTGCTAATTTGTCCAAACGAATTTGCAGACTTTGATCGTTTGCTTCTAAATCTGCGGATCGGATAATTTGCATGAACTTCTGAACGGTCATGCGATCTTGAATGCTTCCGAAGTCCAGTAGCACAAGCGAAAGCCTGACCACTTCACGTCCGTTATATTCAACAATAGTTTCTTGTTCTGTTCCAGCTTCTAGGATTAGTGAACCGTTTTCTTTTAATAGAGCTTGGTGCCCCAGCGATTGCAGTTGGGAGCTCAGGAGTCCATCTGTTAGATCAACTAGCAGTTGCACATCGTTTCCGGAGCGGGCTGCTCTGGTGAGAGGTTTCTTTTTTATCTCAATAAAAACGATTTTTTTCTCAGATTCAACCACCAGATCACATTCTCCATCAACAATTCTCCCTTCGCTATTTCGAGCATGATAGTTTCCGCTTTTCGTAGGTACTCCAAATTGTAATAGCGCACGGCGCACTATTTTTTCTGTAATTGTTCCGACTCGGGTATCGGCTTGTTTATCAATGGACCGTATCGCCGCTAGCAGTGCCTCCAGCGCCGCTGGTGCGGCAATGGAGATCGGTGGACACCAATAAGACGAAACTTGGCCTTCTATCTTTATCAGAGGGCGAAAGCCGGAATCGATTTGTGTGCTAAACGGAGGGAACCATAAGGCTTCGTTTAGTTTCTTTGGGCTATGTGAAAAAATGCTATCAAGAATTCGGGATACATTATTTTTACTACGTCCGATCTTTCGGCATAGTTGGTCTGCTGTGAACGTTATCGATTTTGTTGCTAGAGCTAGTTCTAAAGCAGCGGCTATGACCTCCCAGACGGTTTGAATCGGGGCGCCGTTTACGGATAGCTTTGAGAAAGCGGGATCGGCTATCAGCTCGGAGCAGAGCGTATGTATATGTTTGTATGAGGCTTGAGGCAGAGTAAATAAGGAGTCGTAGAGGACAGAGCTGCGCAGATAGTCCATGATCCCAGCATAACTCACCTGAAAATTGATGAAGCTGTTGAACGGCTGAACATCAAGTAAGGCAATAGATAGCGTGGCCAGATGTGCAAGCTTTTGATAACAGGTTTCGCTTTGATCGACTGAGCGAGCATGAAAATGTTTAGCCCCTAGTTGATATAGAAACGCTAAAGGCCGTTGAGATTTCGGATCAGTATTTAGTGTTCTCCCGTCTCTAACTAGCTGGATACGTTCCGCATTTTTATCAAAATGCAAAGCCATTTCTTCTAGCACTTTCTTTAGTAAGCGGGCGCCGCCTACTTTCATTGCAGTGCTATCAATGTCCCTGGCAATGTCATCAATCGTTTGGGTCGTCAGCTGAAATTTTCCGTCGTCTGCTATATCGATGTGGTGGCCTAATTTCGCCATCTCTTTGACAACGTCTCCACGCACTTTTGCGGCCGGTTGCAAAATGATTGCGTTCTCGTCAGTGAGTCCTAATAGCGATAACGAAGCTCTGTGCTCGGAAACGATGTTAATCACACGCTCCCAATCAACATCAACGGTTGTACCGTCGATATCACCCCGGGCCGCATCATGTAAGACATAGGCAACGTTGTAGTAGGGATTGATAATATCCCCTGTTGCAAAAAAACGAGCTACTAGTGCTTCCTGTAAGCCCGAAATAATCTTACGGGTAGCGGCAACATCCCTAGGAAAGTGCGCCCGAATTTCTTCATAGACCTGAGTAGTATTTCGAATCGCGCCTGATGCGTTCTTCGAAAAATCTTGCGCATCAACAATTTTTCTGAATTTTTCTACGGATATCATATTTTCACCGTTGTTAGCGCTTATGGAGCCTAGTTAAACAGATACTTGAGGCGCGTATCACCCTTGGTGCTTGCCCGCATTGGTGACTGCATCGTCAATGATCGATCAAGGTCAATTTCGATGCGATGATGGGCGACTAGGTACCATATAACAGGGAGCAACTCCGAGCGCTTCTTTTCGTCACTTGCTACTTCGAGAAGTAGCTGGAATGGAGTGATGCTTGTTTTCACGGTTAGTAGGGTTTTTAGTATTGCGTCAACATCTGCGTGTGAAACCACTCTGGATCTGAATGGCAGCAAAAAGTTAATGTTGTCCAGATACGTCGTTCGGATTTCGATATCGGTAATCAACCGAAAGCGCCAACCATGCTCCTTGGCATAGCGGATGCCTTTCAGAAACTTGGGGCGCAATTCACTCCAGTGTTCTTTTATATCTGTACGATATTTGATTTCGCACAGCCAAGGAACACGGTGAATTTCTTTTTGGAAATTAATGAGTACGTCGGGAGTATAGGTCCGCCGTCGGCAGTCGGGATCACTCCATTCAATCGTCACCGGCTGAACTTCAAATGTTTGAATTTCAGCAGAAAACTCTAGATGGATAAGAAAATCCCGCTCCAATTTGGATTCGAATTGCGCCGCCCCTATGGATTTGCTAGATGCAAGAATACCGGTCAGATTGCGGTAGTTCTTCGGAATTTTGCGCACCGGCATAGCAGTCTCGAAGCGTAGAAGTTGGTATATTTCGAACTTGGAAGCAAAAATCTATGTTTAGAGTATCTGAGATCGATGGAATTTCAAGGTTCAGTGTGCAGAGTCGTTACAATTATTGATAGAAATCACAAGCCGGCCGGCTTCGCACTGCAAGGCCCCGCCGTGTGCGGGGCTTTTTCTTGCTTTAGAGCAATTCAAATTCTCCATACAAGTCGCTCAGGTGGCTTGTATGGGATAGCGGGGCGCTGAAAGAAACCCGGCCGCAAGGTAAGATACGCGGTTCTGAGCATTCGATTCGAAAGCAGGTTGTCATGTCCTCATCCATCGCCCCGGCCGCCGCCGCGCCGGAAGAAAAACTGGTCTTCGTCAGTTCGTGCAAGTTGCCCATGCCCTGGGCCACCTTCGAGCTGCACGCCTTCTACGATGAAGTTTCCGGCAAGGAACATCTGGCCCTGACCCTGGGCGATGTCGGCAACGGCGTGCCGGTGCTGGGCCGCGTGCATTCCGAGTGCCTCACCGGCGACGCCTTGTTCTCCCAGCGCTGCGACTGCGGCGCCCAGCTGGAGGCCGCCCTGAAGAAGATCGCCAAGGAAGGCCGGGGCGTGCTGTTCTACCTGCGCCAGGAAGGCCGTGGCATCGGCCTGTTGAACAAGATTCGCGCCTACCACCTGCAGGACCAGGGCGCCGATACCGTGGAAGCCAATGAACGCCTGGGCTTCCCGGCGGACATGCGGCGCTACACCATCGTCTTGCCCATGCTGGCCCACCTGAAGATCACCAGCCTGCGCCTGATGACCAACAATCCGCGCAAGGTGAAGGCACTGGAAGAGAGCGGCATCACCGTGGCCGAGCGCATTGCCCTGATCGCCAACCACAATCCCTTCAACATCGGCTACCTGGGGACCAAGGCGCGCAAGCTGGGGCACCTGCTGCCGGGCCTGGGCAAGGGCGAGGCCCAGCCGCAGCCGGAGAAGGTGCCGCTGGATGCGCACGACAATGAGTGAACTGCACGGGTAAGCAGCGCGAGGGAATCGCACAACACCAGACGGGCCGATACGGTCCGTCTTTTTTTTGCCCGTTCCGGCCTGCCCCCTTGACGCATCGGTTAGCATGGTGACTGGACTGTCCATTCTCATCCCGTCTTTACAACATGAACCCATCCGTACCCGCCGGCGCTGCGCCGATTCCCGTTTCCCTGCTCACCGGCTTCCTGGGCAGCGGCAAGACCACGCTGTTGAATCACCTGATCACCCAGCCGGAAATGAAGGACACGCTGGTCATCATCAACGAGTTCGGCGAGATCGGGCTGGATCATCTGCTGGTGGCGCACAGCCAGGAAGAAACCATCGTCGAGATGAGCAGCGGCTGCCTGTGCTGCACCATCCGTGGCGATCTCAAGAAGACGCTCAAGGACATCACCTGGCGCTTCGCCGAAGGCGGCCAGCGCAAGTTCAACCGGGTGGTCATCGAGACCACCGGCCTGGCCTCGCCCACGCCCATCCTGCACACGCTGATGACGGACCCCTTCATTTCGGAGCGCTATCGTCTCGATGGTGTGATCGTCACGGTCGATGCGGTCAATGGCATGTCGACCCTGGACAATCATCCGGAAGCCGTGCAACAGGCGGCGGTCGCCGACCGCCTGCTGCTGACCAAGACCGACCTGGCCGACGCTGCCACGCTATCGGCCCTGCAGGCACGCCTGCGTACGCTGAACCCCGGTGCGCGCCAGTTGCAGCCGCAGGTGGGCCAGATCGCGGCCGGCGAGCTGCTGGATGCGGGCCTGTTCAAGCCGGGCGAGAAGATGCCCGACGTGGCGCGCTGGCTCAACGAGGAAGCCTTCGCCGAGAAAGCGGCCCAGCACCACCATCACGGGCATGACCACCATCACCACGGTCATCATGACCATGGTCATGATGATCACGGCCACGCGCATGCACACGATCATCACGACCATCACGAGCATGATCACGCCCACGACGTGAACCGTCACGACGACCATATCCGTGCCTTCTGCTTTACCTTCGACGAACCCATCGATCCGGTGCTCTTCGATGAATGGCTGAGCTTGCTGGTGGGCTTCAAGGGGCCCAACATCCTGCGCATCAAGGGCATCCTCAACCTCAAGGGCGAGGAATTGCCGACCGTGATCCATGGCGTGCAGCACATCTTCCATCCGACTGCCACCTTGCCGCAGTGGCCCTCGGAAGACCGCCGCAGCCGCATTGTCTTCATCACCCGCGACGTCGAGCGCGCCACCATCGAGCGCTCCTTCGACGCCTTCATGCAGGCCCAGCAGATCGAGCGGGAGGCGCGCGAGGCGCAGCAGAAGCGCAATGCGGCACCGGCCGCGTATTGAGCAGGACCGGCCGCGCAGGCGGCCGCATGTTCTCGCGAGGAAACATGAAAACGACCCGGCGATGGGATCAGCGCCCGCCGGGAGTGTGCCGATTAAAAATAAATCCGCTACGGCCGATAACGAGGGATAGTCCGGATTATGATCGGGCTCACTAGAGATATAACGATTCGTTTATGCAGCGTGTGATCAACAAGCTGGGGGCAACGTTGTCGGCATCGCTCACGCTGATGCTGGGTTTGTGCGCCACCGTGACGGTCTTCGTCGCCACCAGCCACCTGGAAGAGGATGCCGTCAACCTGGACTTCGAGCGCCGGGCCGGTCTGCGCGCCTTTACCATCCAGCGCGGGCTGGAAGAGGCGGTCCAGGTGCAGTCGGTGGTGAATCACTTCTATGCCACTGTGGGCGACCCCAGCCGCGAGCAGTTCGAGAGCTTCACCCGTCCGCTGCTGGAACGTTATCCCTATGTGCGCGCCTTCAGCGTGCAGCGTTTCGTGTCCGACGAAGACCGGCCGGTCTTCGAGGCCCTGCGTCAGGGGGCCAAGCCGGGATTCGAAATCACCACCCTGCAGGATGGTCGTCTGCAAAGCGCGCCGCAACAGGCTTCCTATCTGGTGGTGGATTATGTCGAACCTACCGCCGGCAATGAAGCCGCGCTGGGCTTGGACGTCTCCGGCAACGCCGCCATCCGGCATGCCCTGGATGCGGCCCTGGTCAGCGGCCGGCCGGCCTCGACGCTGCCGCTCCAGCTGGCCCAGTCCGGTCCCGACGAGCGCGGCCTGCTGGTGATCCAGCCGGTCTACCGGGGCGGTGTGCAGCCCACCGACCACGCGGCGCGGCGCGCCCTGCTGGTGGGCGATACCACGGCGGTGCTGGAACTCAACGGCCTGGTGCAGAAGATCCTCGACGGTGCCGGCCTGACCTCGGATCACGAGATCGGCCTGCGCATCTACGTCGGCCGGGAGGCCGAGCCGGCCAACCTGGTGTATCGCCACGACAGCACGCCGCGGGAGACGCAGTGGCTGGACCAGTTGCTCAAGCCCGGTACCCTGTTTCGCCATCCTTCCAGCACCGTCACCCGTTTCGACATCGCCGGCCAGACCTGGCACATGGAGATCAGCATCCCCCCGCGCTCGGTCTTCGCCGACCATTATGGTTCGCTGCTGATCCTGCTGGTGGGGGTGATCGCCTCGCTGCTGGGCGCGGCCTACATGCGTGCTCTGTCGATGCGCTCGCACCGGGTGCAGCAACTGGTGGAAGACAAGACCGCCGAGCTGCGCACCACCAATGCCCTGCTGTCGGACGACATCAAGGCGCGCCGGCTGGCCGAGCGCGCATTGCGCCTGCGCCATCAGGCCATCGAGGCCAGTGCCAATGCCATCCTGATCCTGTCGGCCCAACAGCCCGACTACACCATCGAATACGTCAACCCGGCGTTTGCCCGCATCACCGGCTACAGCAGCGCCGAGGCGGTGGGCAAGAGCATCCGCTTCCTGGAGGGACGCGACAGCGATCCCGAAGGTTTCGAGACCGTCTGGATCGCCATGCGCGAGCAGCGCGAGCACAACGTGGTCCTGCGCAACTATCACAAGGACGGTTCGGAGCTGTGGAACGATTTCTACATCGCCCCGGTGCGCGACGAGAGCGGCGAGGTCACCCACTTCGTGGCGGCGCTCTACGACATCACCTCGATGAAGCGCTATGAAGCCGAACTGGAATTCCAGGCCAGTCGCGATACGCTCACCGGCCTGATCAACCGCCACATGCTGCGGCACCATCTGGAACAGGCCATCGGCGTGGCCGAGCGACAGAAGCAGGCCCTGTGGGTGGTGTTCGTCGACCTGGACCGCTTCAAGTTCGTCAACGACACGCTGGGCCACAAGGCCGGCGACACCCTGTTGCGCACCGTGGCCGGGCGACTGCGCGCGGCGGTGCGCGAAGCCGATACCGTGGCGCGCCTGGGGGGGGACGAATTCATCATGATCCTGCCGGAGCAGGATGAGCTGTCACTGGATACACGCAGCCTGCAACGCATCATGGATGCGGTGGCAGCACCGGTGACGCTGGGCGGGCATACCCTCTTCATGACCTGCAGCATCGGCGTGGCCTGCTATCCCAACGACGGCACCGATGGCGAGACCCTGATCAAGCACGCCGACATCGCCATGTATCGCGGCAAGCAGACCGGTCGCAACAATTTCCAGTTCTACACCCCGGCGATGAACGAGCAGGCACTGGAACGCCTGCGCATCGAAGGCGACCTGCGCAATGCGCTGGACCACGGCGAATTCCTGCTGCATTACCAGCCCAAGGTGGACCTGGCCAGTGGCCGCGTGATCGGCAGCGAGGCATTGATCCGCTGGCAGCATCCGCAACTGGGCATGGTCTCGCCGGCACGCTTCATCGGCCTGGCCGAGGAGACCGGCCTGATCCTGCCTATCGGCGCCTGGGTCTTGCGTACCGCCTGCGTGCAGTGCCGCCAGTGGCAGTTGAAGGGGCATGAGGACATCAGCGTCTCGGTCAACCTCTCGGTGGGCCAGTTCCTGCAGAAGGACCTGGTCTCCTCCATTGCCGACGTGCTGGAAGACACCGGCCTGCCGCCGGCCTCGCTGGAACTGGAACTGACCGAGAGCCTGATGATGACCGATGTCGAGCACGCCATCGGCATCCTGGCGGGGTTGAAGAAGCTCGGCGTGCGCCTGTCCATCGACGACTTCGGCACTGGCTATTCCTCGCTGGCCTACCTGAAACGCTTCCCCATCGACGTACTCAAGATCGACCGCTCCTTCGTGCGCGACATCACCATCGACGCCGACGATGCCGCCATCACCGCATCCATCATTTCGCTGGCACGCCACCTGAAGCTGCGCGTGATCGCCGAAGGCGTGGAAACCGACGAACAGCTGGATTACCTGCGCCACTACGGTTGCGACGAGATCCAGGGCTACCTGTTCAGCCCGCCGGTGCCGGCCGACAAGTTCGAGCAGATCCTGCGCGAGGAACGGGCCATGCTGTAAGCGCGCCGGCGCTGTCGTGGCCGGTACTGCGCATCACCTTCAGTGGTGTGCGATCCAGGCCAGGATCACGGCGATGGTCGGCAGCGAGAGCGTGGTAGAGATCAGGATGGCGCGCGACATGGCCGTCACTTCCCGCTGATACAGCTCGGCCAGCATGAATGGCCCGGTGCCGATCGGCATGGCCGCCAGCAAGACCGCACTGTCTGCCCACACCCGGGGCAGGGGCAAGATCCAGTAGGCCAGCACGGCCGTCACCGCCGGTTGCAGCAGCAGCTTGAAGGCCACCAGCAGCCACACCGGTGCGCCCTCGCCACGCTGTACCGGCTGCGCCAGGAACAGCCCCAGCGACACCAGTGCACAGGGGCTGGCCGCTCCCCCCAGAATCTTGAACAACTGCTGCACGCCGCTGGGGATGGTGGCCCCGCTCAGGGCCACCGCAATCCCGGCCACCGGCGCGATCATGATGGGGTTGCGCAGCAGCGAGCGACCCACCTTGAGCACCGTCTGCCCCAGCCCGGCCTGGGCATGCAGGCAGGTCTCCAGCAACACGATGGCCACCGCGAAGAGCAGGCAGGCCGTCATCATCATCGCGATCACCGAGGGCGGCAGGCCATCGCGGCCGAAGGCCAGGTAGCACAGGGGAATCCCGATGAAACCGACATTGGCGTAGGAACTGCCCAGGCTGTCGATGATGACGTCGGCCGCCGCCGCCTTCTGCCGCAGGCGCAACCATGCGGTCAGCAGGAACACCAGTGCCACGCCCGCCGCAAAGACGCCGATGAAGCGCAGGTTGGCGAAGTCGGCCGCTGTCAGTCGCGACATGGAATCGAACAGCAGGGCCGGCAGTGCCAGCCAGATCACGAAGCGGTTCAGCTCGCTGGCCGCGCCGGCCGACAGGATGTTGCGGCGACGGCAGATCCAGCCCAGGAAGATCAGTGAAAAGATCGGAAAGACGATATTGAAGATGGCAAGCATGGCTGGGCGCAGCCGTGCTGCGAGCGAATGAAGGGGAGGGTGAAGCGGTCAGGCCTGCCGGCCGGCCTGGCCTGTCTGTTCTCTTTGTTCAGTTTGTTGTGCGCCATCCAGCGCCCGCGCCAGGTGTTCGGCCGCGCCTTCGGCATGCTCGCGCGCCAGCTTGTCGGCCAGCGCCGGCTTGCCCTCCAGCACGGCCTGCAGGATCGCCTCATGCTCGTCCCACACCATCTGGTGCGAGCGCACATCTCCGGCCAGGATGGCACCCATGGCGCGGCGGATGTGCTGCCAGTGCAGGGCGGTGGTCTCGGCGATGACGGGATTGCCGCTGCTGCGATAGAGGAACTGGTGGAAATCCATGTCGGCCCGGATGCGCGCCGACAGGTCGTCCATGTCAGGCAGGGCGCGGGCCGCTGCGATCAGGGAGAGGCCCTCGCTGGCCGTGGCGGCGCGGCGGGCCGCATCCTGCTTGCAGTGCGCGGCACAGTCGCGTGCGGCCAGGCCGTCCAGGACCGCACGCACCTGGTAGAGCTGCAGCAGCCGCTGCGGGTCCAGGGCGGTCACCATCACCCCCTTGCGACCGGCATCAGTGATGAAGCCCTCGCGCCGGAGGATCTGGAACGCCTGCAGGATGGGCTGGCGCGACACGCCCAGCTGTTCGGCCAGGCCTTCCTGGGTGATCTTGCTGTTGGGCGCCAGCGTGCCGGTGCAGATGGCATCCAGGATGGCGTGGTAGACCTGTTCGATGAGCTGGGCGGGGGCGGCAATCTTGAGCATTGCGTGTAGGTTCGCTTTTTCTGTGTTCTGTATGCAGATTATGGAGAGCGGTGGGCTTTGTCAAGGCGCAAGGTCTGCGCAGGCGGGCGGCGTAGAATGGCGGCCTTGATCGATCCCGCCCCTGGATGTACCGATAATGCCTGCCTGCCCCCTCCAACCTGCCTCCCCGGAATTGCTGGCCGCCTGGCGTGCCGACGCCGCGCAAGCTGCGGCCGGCCCGGTGGCGATCCCTGACTGCCTGAGCGAGCAGTCCACGGCCGTGGTGCTGGACCTGCATTTCGGTCTGGGCCATGCCTTTTTCGCCACCTGGCATGCCTTCGCGCGACAGCGGGCGCAGGGGCGAGTGCAACGCCTCCATTACATCGCCATCCTGCCGCACCCGCCGACGGCGGAGGCCCTCCATTCAGATTTGACTTATGCACAGGACTTGCGCGAAGCCTGGCCCTTGCCGCTGCCCGGCACGCACCGGCTGCTGCTGGACGAGGGCAGGGTGGTGCTGACGCTGATCTGGGGCGCACTGGAAGAAGAGCTGGCGCGGCTGGAGGCGCCAGTCGATCTGTTCTACCTGCATGCCGATCCGCAGCGCTTCGACGCCGCTGCCCCGCCCTGGCACGCGCATGCTTGCAAACGGCTGGCGCGCCTGGCCTGGACCGGCGCCCAGGCCATGATGCGGGGCATTGACGAAGCGGCAGCGGTGGCCCTGACGGCGGCAATGCGCCAGGTCGGCTTTTCCGTTCACCCACGTGGCCCGCTTGGTGACGACGTATTGGCCTTGCGCTACGCGCCGATGTGGGCGCGTCCGGCTTCGCATGTGGCCACCAGCGATACCCCGTTGCAGCGTCACCCGCGCCAGCCCCGTCATGCACTGGTGATCGGCGCCGGCCTGGCCGGCACGGCCATCGCCGAACGTCTGGCCGCACGCCGCTGGCGCATCGATCTGGTGGATGCCGGGCCGGACGTAGCCACGCGTGCCTCCGGCAATCACGGCGGTCTCTTCATGCCCGCGTTGGCACGCGACGACAGTCCGCTGGCGCGCCTGACGCGTGCGGCCTTCCTGTTCGCAGCGCAACGCTGGCAGGCACTGGGGGGCGTGGGCTTGGAGGAGGGCGCGGCCATCACCGGCGAATGCTGCGGCATCCTGCAGTTCGGGCGCGATGCCAAGCAGGCCTGGTCCTTCGAACAGGGGGCGCAGCAATGGCAGTATCCGGCCCGTTATGCACGCTGGATGTCGGCGGCCGACACGGCTGCTGCACTGGGCATGCCGACCATGGGCGGGGGCTATTTCTTTCCGGAAGCGGGCTGGTTGCATCCGCCTTCGGTCTGCCGCCGCCTGCTGGCGCAGGCCCGTTCATATGGACAGCTTGCCACTCACTTCGGTCGCGCCGTGGCGCGCCTGCAGCGCGAGCAGGCGAGCGCGCAATGGCAGGCGCTGGATGCCGCGGGCAGCGTGATCGCCCAGGCGCCGGTGGTGATCCTGGCTGCCGGTGCACAGGCCAGGGCGCTGGCCCAGGCGGCCGACCTGCCACTGAACGCGGTGCGCGGCCAGGTCACGCATCTGCCGGCGCAAGGATTTCCCGACCTGCCGTACGCCCTGTGTGGTGACGGCTACCTGACCCGGCCCTACGCCGGGCAAGTCTGCATGGGTGCCAGCTACGACCGCTTCGACGATCCCGCCTTGCGGGTCGACAGTCATGCCGACAATCTCGACCGTCTGCGCCACATGCTGCCGCAGATCGACCAGTACCATGGGCAGCCGGGGCTGCCGGATGCCACCGATCCCGACCTGGGCGGGCGGGTCGGTCAGCGCTGCATCGCGCCCGACCGGCTGCCGCTGGTGGGAGCACTGCCGGGGCAGGATCCGGGGCTCTACGGTTTGCTGGGCTATGCGTCGCGGGGCCTGATCTGGGCGCCGCTGATGGCGGAACTGCTGGCGTCGATGATCGAGCGCGAGCCCTTGCCGCTGCCGCGTGATCTGGTGGCGGCGCTGGACCCGGCTCGTTTCGCGGGCTTGTCAGCCGGTGCGTTCGACGCGATCAACGCGCCCAGTGACCCGGAATGAAATGCCAGCCGCCGCCCGGGCCTTGTTGCCAGTGGGCCGGCTCATAGCGCGCATAACCGCGACGCACCCGTTCCCAGTGGCCACCCACCCAGATGTGGCGGTGACCGTTCCAGGCCCAGTAGCCCGGTGCCCAGGCATAGCCGTGACGGGGCGGCGGGGCGACTTCATAGCGCGGGGCCGGTGGTGGCGTGCCGATGCGCACATCCACGCCCACCACCTGCGCCTGGGCGGCGGGGGCGGCGGCCAGGGTGGCGCCCAGGGCGGAGAGGGTGGTGACAAGGGCGAAGGCGATGCGACTTGTTGTGGTTTTCATCATGGACTCCTGTAATGGACAGCATGGTGGTGGATGCAGCGCGTCGCTGTGGTCGCGCCGTGAAGCCACTGTAGGAGCCGCTCTTCTTTAAGACTGTAATGTTGTGTTTCCAGTTGTTTCCTGGTGCGGGTGTGCGCCGCGCCGGCATCGGGGCGGGCGCAGCGCTGCATCCGGCTGCGGTAACAACTCCGGGCAGATTGATACTTTGCGATACCGGCTCGATCAGCGCCGGGCCGGTTCAGGCACTTCAGCCACCTTGCCACGTGCTGCCCGCACATAGCGCTGCTCCACCACCCGGCTGCCCCATTGCTCCCCGGGCGACTCCTCGGCCAGCGTGAAGCCTGCCGCCAGATACAGGTGGCGCGCCGCATCCAGCCCCTGGAAAGTCCACAGGTAGCATTCGAATCCGTGCGCATCGACAAATGCCATGGCTTCCTCCAGCAGGCGCCGGCCCACGCCGGCGCCGCGCAGGCTGTCATCGACGATGAACCAGCGCAGGTGGGCCACCCCGCTGGCGGGATCACCATCGATGACGATCGACGCCAGGGTGCGTCCCTGCTCCACATGCGTCCAGAGTTGCTTGCCGGCGGCCGGCAGCAGCTGGGCGAAGGCACCCAGTTCGCTACCCACCTTGTGCTCGAAGAACACGCCGAAACCGGCCGCCTCGGCGTAATAGCGCGCATGCAGGCTGGCGATGTCGCCGATGCAGCCGGACTGGTAGCCGAGGCACAACGGTATCGGCTGCTTCTCTTGCGAGGCTGCGGCATTCGGGTTTTCACGCGACAGGGCCTGCGAATACAGCGCCAGTGCCCGCAGCAGGCCCTGCTGGTCTTCCGGCACGATCCGCCGCAGCGCTGCGGAGACCTGGTCGGTGGCGAACTTGTCGATCTTCTTGCGCAGGGCCTGCCCGGCCTCGGTCAGCGCCAGGCTGAAGGCCCGCCCGTCAGCTGCCAGTGGCGTACGGCGCACCAGGCCCAGGGCTTCCAGCTTGGCCAACTGGCGGCTGGTGTTGGACTTGTCCAGGTACAGCAGCTCGCCCAGGTCGCGCGCCTGGATGCCGGGATTGAGCCCGATCTCGATGATGGCGTGCACCGCCGAGGGCGCCATGTCGCTGCCGGCCAGCGTGCTGCGCATGAAGCCCAGCTCGCGCACCAGCTTGCGTGAGAGCTCCCGCAACTGGCGGATGGTGTGTTCCCGTGACGGTAGCTGCAGGCCGTCGTAGTCCATGGTGTTCTCCCGGTTCAGTCTTATGGTTGCGATATGCAATCAATGTACGGCCAGATGATTGCGTAGTGCAACCAGTTTTGCGGGCCGCTCGCCAGGCTGTCTCGCCCGCGCAACTGGCGTCGGGCGGCGTCGGGTTGGGGTCGGCCAGCCTGCTGGAGTAGAATGTCGCCTTTCGCGCAGCCCGCCCGCCGTGACCCTACCGGCCGCCGTGGCGCGCCACCTCCTGCATCCCCAGCCTTGTTGAAAGTCTCCGCACATGTTGCGCATCTCTGAGCTAAGCCTTCCGTTGAACCATACGGAAGATGAACTGAACGCCGCCATCCTCGACCGCCTGGGCATCCAGGCCGACGAGATGCTGTCCTTCACGCTGTTTCGGCGCAGCTACGATGCCCGCAAGAAGACGGCCATCACCCTGAACTACACCATCGACGTCGCGCTCAGGAACGAAGCCGAAGTCCTGCAGCGCAACGCGAAGAAAACCAATGTCGGCCCTACGCCCGACACTTCCTATCATTTCGTCACCCGCGCCCCGGCGACCCTGAAGAAGCGCCCGGTGGTGATCGGGTTCGGGCCGTGCGGCCTGTTTGCCGCGCTGATCCTGGCCGAGATGGGCTTCAACCCCATCATTCTGGAACGCGGCAAGACCGTGCGCGAGCGCACCAAGGACACCTGGGGCCTGTGGCGCCAGCGCGAGCTCAAGCCCGAGTCCAACGTGCAATTCGGCGAAGGCGGTGCCGGTACCTTCTCCGACGGCAAGCTCTACAGCCAGGTCAAGGACCCCAAGCATTACGGTCGCAAGGTGCTGTCCGAATTCGTCGCCGCCGATGCGCCGCCGGAGATCATGTACGTCAGCAAGCCCCACATCGGCACCTTCCGTCTGGTCAAGATGATCCAGCTGATGCGTGACAAGATCGAGAAGCTGGGCGGTGAGTTCCGCTTCGAACAGCGGGTCGAGGATGTACTGATCGAGGATGGCCGCATCCGTGGCCTGACCCTGGCCACCGGCGAACAGATCGAGGCCGACCATGTGGTGCTGGCCATCGGCCACAGCGCCCGCGATACCTTCGAGATGCTCTACGAGCGCGGTGTCTACATCGAGGCCAAGCCGTTCTCCATCGGCTTCCGCGCCGAACACCCGCAGTCGCTGATCGACAAGTGCCGCTTCGGGCCCGGGGCCGGCCATCCCATCCTGGGCGCGGCCGATTACAAGCTGGTGCACCATGCCTCCAACGGTCGTTCGGTGTACAGCTTCTGCATGTGCCCGGGTGGCACGGTGGTGGCGGCCACCTCCGAGCCGGGCCGGGTGGTCACCAACGGCATGAGCCAGTATTCCCGCAACGAGCGCAATGCCAACAGCGGCATCGTGGTGGGCATTTCACCGGCCGACTATCCCGGTCATCCGCTGGCCGGCATCGCCTTCCAGCGCGAGTGGGAAAGTCGCGCCTATGAGCTGGGTGGCAGCAACTACGATGCCCCGGCGCAACTGGTGGGCGACTTCATCGCCAACCGTCCCTCGACGCAACTGGGCAACGTGGAGCCGTCCTACAAGCCAGGCGTGAAGCTGGGCGACCTCAATCCTTCGTTGCCGAGCTACGCCATCGAGGCCATCCGCGAAGCGCTGCCGGCCTTCGAAAAGCAGATCCGCGGCTATTCCATGCACGATGCCGTGCTGACCGGTATCGAAACGCGCACCTCATCGCCCATCCGTATCAAGCGCGACGACCATAGCCTGCAGAGTCTCAATACCAAGGGTTTGTATCCGGCCGGTGAAGGTGCCGGTTATGCCGGGGGCATCATGTCGGCCGCCATCGACGGTATCCGTGTGGCCGAGGCGCTGGCGCTGGACATGGTGGCGCAGGCCTGATGGTCGGACCGCCCATGCAAAACGCCGCTCCGGTTGCCCGGAGCGGCGTTTTTCGTTTGCCTTGCTGCGTATTGCCTGACGCGTTGGCTTGCTGTCTGTCTTACTTCTTGGCGCGGGCCGAGGCGACGGTCTTTTCAGCTGCAGCCGTGAATTGCTTGGTGGCGTTGGCCAGGTTGGCTTCCAGGGTTTCCACAGCCTGCTTGGAGTTCTTGGACAGTTGCTCGTAGGCAGCGTTGGCGTTGGTCAGGGTGGCCTTCAGGATGGACACGGCCTGTTCCGAACCCGGGGGCGCATTCTTGCTGATCTCGTCGATCAGGGCCGACAGCTTGCGGCTGGTTTCGGAAATCTGGGCTTCAGCCGCCTTGGTGAATTCAGCCTGGGTCGAGGACACGATGCCGGCCAGGTGACGGCTGTAGGCGGTGGCCTTTTCGGCGCCCGGCTGGGCTTGTGCAGCGGCCAGCGACAGCAGTTCCTGCGGGTCCTTGGCGGCGGCCAGCTGCTTGGCGGCGGCGGTGGCTTCTTCCAGGGTGGCCTTGGTGGCCGACAGGTTCAGTTCAACGATCTTTTCCACGCCTTCGAAGGCCTTGGCGGTCAGGTTGTTGATGAGGTCCAGGTGGGCTTGCAGGTTGGCCTTGGTAGCGGCGGAAAACTGATCTTGGTACGAAAACATGTTCATCTCCTAGGTGATAGATATGACAAATGAGCTTGCCGACGAGCGTGACGATCAAACAATCGGCTTTCGAGAGCGGCTTTCGACCAGAATCAACAAACAATCATGATTTGTGCGCCGCAACAATTCCTATTTTATGCACTTCTTTGGTGAAATCAAGTGTTTTTTGTGCGCCGCACAAAAATAGTGGCGAGGTCGTTGAAATTATGCGACGCCGCGCCCGCAGCGGCTTTGCGGGCGATCAAGCCGAACGTTCGGTCGTTTTCTCCGGCTGCACCTGCGTATGGCCGCTGGGCAGGTCATGCACCACGATGCCGGCATCGGTTTCGCTGAAGGCACAGCCCTTGCCCAGGGCGATGGCGCGCAAGCCGTCCTGATAACCCTGTTCCCAGCGCCATAACACGGAGCCACGGGCGAAATTGACATCCTTGGAGGCCATGTTCCAGTCACGTCCTGCATAGGCCAGCCGCACGATGTGAATGGTACTGTCGGCGCCGAGCTCGGCCATCATCTGCTTGTCTTCCTGGGTCAGCAGTTCACGCGGCAGGCGCTTGTAGAGCGCATGGGCGGCGCGACGCAGGTGGTACTGCTGCAGGTAGGCATCGATGTGGCGCTGCGAGCGCGAGGCGAAGGTGACGTCCTTCTCCCGCGTCTGCACCTCTTCCAGGGTGCGCGGTTCGGGACCGTCGGCATGCCACAGGTCCACCATCATGCACAGCAGGTTGGTGCGGGGCTCATCGTTGAGGACGGCTTCCAGCGGCGTGTTGGAGTACAGGCCACCGTCCCAGTACAGCTCGCCATCCACCCGTACCGGTGCGAAACCCGGGGGCAGGGCGCCGCTGGCCATGACGTGGTCCGGTCCCAGCGGCTGCTCGCGGGAGTCGAAGTTGACCAGCGTGCCACAGGTGACCTTGACCGCCGCCACCGTCATGCGGATACCGGACTGGCTGTTGAGGTAATCGAAATCCACCAGCCGCGACAAGGTCTCGCCCAGTTCGGTGGTGCTATAGAAACTGGCCTCCTCGGGTGACACCGGCAGGCCCAGCGAAAAGGCATTGAGCGGGCGCGGCCGGAAGAAGCCGGGGGCACCCCGCAGGAAGGTATCCAGCGTGGTCACGCGGGTGGCCCAGGGACGCAGTGCGTCGGGCACCTGGCGTAGGTCGAACAGGTCGGGGTGGGCCACCGTCTCCCAGAACTCGCGCAGACGGGCGATGCGGGTCTCGCGCGGATTGCCGGCGATCAGGGCGGCATTGATGGCACCGATCGAGGTCCCCACCACCCAGTCCGGCGTGAGGTCGTGCTCGTGCAAGGCCTGATAGACACCGGCCTGGTAAGCCCCCAGCGCGCCACCACCCTGCAGCACCAGCGCCACGCGCGGCTTGACCGCCGGCGCGGCGGACCGGCTGGCGGATTTGCGGGGAGCGGACGGGGCTGTCTGTTCGGGGTCCTTGCGCATCGTTCATCCTTTCAGGGAGTGCCTGTCACCGCCAGGGCGACCACATCGTCAAGGAGTCTAGGATAGCGCGCTTACGGGAACGTGACCGGACCAATATGCAAGTGCCGGCAAATGCCTGGCGGCACCGGTCAGCTGGCCAGCCAGGCCTCGATCAGTTGACGTGCCTGTGCATCGATCTGTTCCAGGTCGACCTCATGACGGCGATGGAAGATCATCAGCGCGTACAGCCCGGCGAGGGCATTGACTTCGGGGGACAGTGCGCACTCCTCTCCGCTGGCCGGACGCTGCTGGCGCCAGTAGTTGATTGCATCTTCGAGTTCGGTGAGGGTGAGCATGGCGGTGATTCTTGATAAAGACTTAAGCTGAAACGTCGGCGCATTCTAACGCATTTCGCCCCCGAATACTGGTTGGAAATACAGTGCTGCCGCGCTTGCCCGAGGGTATCAACCCACGGTCCGGCGCTGGTCGCGCCATGGACAGCATGCGAAAAGCAAGCAAGCACATGCGTAATGCTTCGTTCGGATTCACAGGTCGCTTTGCTCTAATGAACGTCTGCTGACGCAAGGCTTGCGCCACCGGGCTCCCATTTCCCGCTGAGCTTGCCCCGACCAGCCCTGACTTCTCCCCGAACTTGATCGCCCGCCATGACCCAGACTGCCGCTGCTTCCGCCACCCTGCTCGATACCCTGCCGCCGCCCTCGGCGACCTCCACCCGCCTGGTCGCCCGCATCCGCGACGAGGCCGAGGCGCTGGCCGCTGCCCGCAAGCTGGCCGAGGATTTCCGCCGTGAAGCCGGCCTGCGCGACCGCGAACGCAAGCTGCCCTGGGACGAGCTGGAGCGCTACGTGCGTTCCGGCCTGTGGGGCATCAGCGTGCCGCGTGAATACGGTGGTGCCGGTGTGTCCTATGGCACGCTGGCCGAGGTGATCGCCATCATCTCCGCTGCCGATGGCTCGCTCGGACAGATTCCGCAGAACCACTTCTATGCGGTGGAGCTCATCCGCGTCAACGGCAACGAAACGCAGAAACGCTTCTTCTTCGAGCGCGTGCTGCAGGGCGACCGCTTCGGCAATGCCCTGGCCGAGCTGGGCACCCGTACCTCGCACGAGCGCAAGACCAGCCTCACACGCAACCCGCACGGCCCGGGCTATCGCATCAACGGTCGCAAGTTCTACGCCACCGGCGCACTCTATGCCGACTGGGTCCCGACCTCGGTGATCGACGAACAGGGCGTGCAGCAACTGGCCATCGTCCCGCGCCATGCCGCCGGCCTGACCGTCATCGATGACTGGTCCGGCTTCGGCCAGCGCACCACCGGCAGCGGCAGTGCCGTATTCGACAACGTGCAGGTCCCGGCCGACGCCGTGATCGGGTTTGCCTCGGCCTTCACGCGCCCCACCCAGATCGGCCCGCTGGCGCAGATCCTGCACGCCGCCATCGACCTGGGCATCGCCCGCGCCGCCTATGCCGATCTGCTGGAATTCGTGCGCACCCGTTCGCGTCCCTGGATCGACAGCGGTGTCGAACGCGCCGGTGACGATCCGTTGACCCTGCGTGAAGTGGGCGACCTGACCATCCAGCTGCATGCCGCCGAGGCATTGCTGCAGCGTGCCGGTGACCGGCTCGACACCGCCGCCGCAGAGCCGACCGAAGACAGTGTGGCCGCTGCCTCCATCGCCGTGGCCGAAGCGCGGGTCTTGACCACCGATGTCTCGCTGGCCGCCGGCAGCAAGCTCTTCGAACTGGCCGGTTCGCAGGCCACCCTGGCGGAGCACAACCTCGATCGCCACTGGCGCAATGCCCGTACCCACACCCTGCATGATCCGGTGCGCTGGAAATACCACGCCATCGGCAACTACGTGCTCAACGGCCAGAAGCCGCCGCGTCACGGCGCGCTCTGAGTCATCCGGGAGCCATCATGAGCAGGAAGGAAATCCGCCTCAACGCATTCAACATGAACTGCGTCAGTCACATCAACCACGGCCTGTGGACGCACCCTCGCGACCGCTCGCAGGACTACACCGATATCGCCTATTGGACCGGCCTGGCGCGCCTGCTGGAACGCGGCAAGTTCGATGGCCTGTTCCTGGCCGACATCGTCGGCGTCTATGACGTCTACCAGGGCAATACCGACCTCACCCTGCGCGAAACCATCCAGTTGCCGGTCAACGATCCCATGATGCTGGTGTCGGCCATGGCTGCCGTGACCGAGCACCTGGGTTTCGGCATCACCGCCAACCTGAGCTACGAAGCCCCGTTCCTGTTTGCACGCCGCATGTCCACCCTGGATCACCTGAGCAAGGGACGTGTGGGCTGGAACATCGTCACCGGCTATCTGGACAGCGCCGCCCGCGCCATGGGCCTGCACGAACAGCTGGAACACGACCAGCGCTATGACCGCGCCGACGAATTCATGGAAGTCGTCTACAAGCTCTGGGAAGGCAGCTGGGAAGACGGTGCCGTGCTGCGCGACCGCGCGCGCCGCATCTATGCCGACCCGGCCAAGGTGCACAAGATCGCCCACCATGGCGACTACTATCACGTCGAAGGCATCCACCTGAGCGAACCCTCGCGCCAGCGCACGCCGGTGCTGTACCAGGCCGGTTCCTCCGGGCGTGGTCAGGCCTTCGGCGCGCGTCATGCCGAGTGCGTCTTCATCTCCAGCCAGAGCAAGGACGCCACCCGCAAGCTGGTGCAGAGCATCCGCGACGGCGCCGTGCGCGAGGGGCGCGATCCGGAGGCGATCAAGATCTTCATGGGCCTGACCGTGGTCACCGGCCGCACCGAACAGGAAGCCCAGGACCGCTATCGCGAATACGCCAGCTACGCCAGTCCCGAGGCCGGCCTGGCCCACTTCTCGGCCGGCACCGGGATCGACTTTTCGCGTTACGACCTGGATGAACCGATCCGCGCTGCCAAGACCAACGCCATCCAGTCGCTCACCAAGACGGTCACGCAACCGGAGTCGAACTGGACCAAGCGCAAGCTGCTGCAGCAACTCGAACTGGGTGGCCGCTATGCCAGCATCGTCGGCGCCCCGGATCGCATCGCCGACGAACTGGAAAGTTGGGTCGCCGACACCGGCATCGATGGTTACAACCTGACCCGCACGGTGACGCCGGAGAGCTTCGAAGACTTCGTCGACCTGGTCATCCCGGTATTGCAGGAGCGCGGCTCCTACAAGCGCGAATACGCACAGGGCAGCCTGCGCGAAAAACTTTTCCAGCGCGCCGCGACCCTGCCGCAAGAGCACGTAGGCGCGGGCTTCCGGAGGGCCGCTGCGGTCGAGCACGCCTGATTCCACCTCGGGTGCTGGCGCGTGCTGGCACATGCGCGCAGCACATATGCAAAGCGGAAATGATTCCTTCCGCCCCGCTTGAGCGGTCGCTACATTGGACCTTTTTCAATCGGGGAAGAGAATGAAGTTCAACGCAGCGAAATGGATTTCCGGCATCGCCCTGTGCGCGCTCGCCAGCATCGGCGGGACGGCACAGGCCGCACCAGATCAGGTGATCCGCGTCGGCGTCACCAGTGGTCCGCACGCACAGATCTTTGAGCAGGCACGACGCGTCTTCGAACGCGACAACCCAGGCTACAAGGTCAAGATCATCGAGTTCAACGACTACATCCAGCCCAACGCCGCCCTCGATGCGGGTGAACTCGACGCCAACAGCTACCAGCATCGCCCCTTCCTCAATGCTCAGATCAAGGCGCGTGGCTACAAGCTGTATGCCGAGGGGAAGACCATGATCGGCCCGATGGCGGTCTATTCGAAGAAGTACCGCAAGCTTGAGGACGTCCCCACTGGCGCCAAGATCGGCATCCCCAACGACCCCGCCAACGAAAGCCGCGTGCTGTTGCTGCTGCAGAAGCATGGCGTCATCAAGCTGCGCGCCGGCATCGACCCGCTCATCGGCACCAACGCCACCCCCATCGACATCACCGAAAATCCGAAGAAGTGGAAGTTCGTCGAGATCGACGCTGCGCAACTGCCACGCACGCTGGACGACCTCGATGCCTCCGCCATCAATGCCGACTATGCTTCCAAGGCCGGCTTCAATCCCGCCCGCGACAGCCTGGTGGTGGAAAGCGGCGACAGCCCCTACGCCTGCCTGATCGCCGTGCGCGAGAAGGATCGCGGCCAGCCCTGGCTGGGCAAGCTGGTGCAGGCCTACCAGTCGCCGGAGGTGAAGCAGTACATCGAGACGGAGTTCAAGGGCGGGATTCTGGCGGCGTGGTGACATCGGCAGCGTCGATCTCGCAGTAATTTTGGACGCGGTGCGAAATGTTTTGACACCGCGGCCTTTCCAGGAGGATTTGCCTTTTTCCAGCAGATATTCGCGTACCTTCCCGATGGCGCGTCGAACCCCAGGATGACGCCAACATCGACAATCACATCGGAAGGCAGGCACATGAGGAATTTCTTTCGGAAACTCTGGCGGGATTTATGCAAAGGTGAAATCCACTCCGCACCTGTGGCGTGGGAGGTATTCAGTATCGGACTGCTATTGCTTATCGCCCTGTTTGTCGGTGCGGAGCGGCTGGTGGCCTATCTGTTGCACTGACCGCAGGACCAGTCCTGCCCTCGCGTTTCGGTCATTGCTCTTGAGCGGGTAAAATGCTGGCTCCCCCAGCGCGCCACATTTCATGGCGCCTGGTCCCGAGACAAACATCAAACCGCACATGAGCTACACCCCCAGCCGCCCCATGGGCTACGGCTGCCTGATCCTGAGCATGTCCATGGTGGGCGCCTACGTGGCGCTGACCAAACCGCTGGCGGCGATGCTGCCGGTGTTCCTGCTGGCCTGGCTGCGCTTTGGCATCGGCGCCATCGCCATGCTGCGCTGGCTGAAGAAGCCGGCCGATGAAAAGCCCCTGAGCGCGCAATCGCGCTGGCTGGTCTTCCTCGAATCCTTCCTCGGCAATTTTCTCTTCACGCTGTGCATGATCACTGGTGTGTCGATGACCAATGCGGTCTCGGCCGGCGTGATCATGTCGGCGATACCGGCCGTGGTGGCGGTGATGAGCTGGGTCTTCCTGAAGGAGAAGATCAGCCTGCGCGTCTGGGGTGCGGTGGCCTGCGGCGCCATCGGCATCGGGTTGCTGTCGCTGGCCAAGGATCATCACGGAGCAGGGGCCGCAGCCAGCCACGGCCAATACGCGTGGCTCGGCAATGTGCTGGTGTTCTGTGCGGTGCTGTGCGAGGCCGCCTATGCGGTCATCGGCAAGAAGCTGACCGCCGTACTCACGCCCAAGCGCATCAGCGCCGTCATCAACCTGTGGGGGCTGTTGCTGATGACGCCCATGGGCCTCTATACCGCGCTGCAGTTCGACTTCGTCTCGGTGCCGGCCAACATCTGGCTGTTGCTGGTGTTCTACGCGCTGGCGGCCAGTGTGTGGACCGTGTGGCTGTGGATGACCGGCCTGAAGGTGGTGCCGGCCGCGCGCGCGGGCGTGTTCACGGTGATGCTGCCGATATCGGCTGCCGTGGTCGGTGTGCTGGCGCTGGGCGAGAACCTGTCGGCGCTGCAGGCCACGGCCTTTGCGGTGGCCCTGGCGGGAATGTTCCTGGCGACCTTGCCTGGCCGTTCCAGTTCTGAAAAATTACCGCTGCATTGAGCGAGGAAGACATGAATCAAGCCAAGCGCCCCTCCGGCAAATCACCCTCGAACGCAGCCCGGAAACCGGCCGCCAGCCCGTCCAGGTCACCGGCCAAACCGCCCGCTCAGGGCCCGGTCCGCGACAAGCCCCGCACCCATGTCTCCACCGAAGCGGCACGTCGGCGCCAGCATCAGGCCCACGCGGCCTCGCAGAGCCTGGACGAAGACGAACTGCGTGTGCAGCAGATGGTGGCCCTGGCCAGCGCCGTGGCCGCCAGTGCGCCGGACCGTCGCGGTCGCCGTACCGGTCAGGAAGAGCTGGAGCGCATGGTGCGCAATACCCTGCGCGAGCGCGACGACGATACCCTCTACGAAGCACTGGAACAGTTGCGCTACGACGACCAGCGTGGTCATGCCTTCCTGCGCGAGGTGGTGGAAGAGGGCGCGGACATCATCGTGCTGCGACGGGGGGAGAAGGAGCTGGAGATCAACGCCTTCCTGATCCCGCTGCTGGTGCGCACCCGTGGCGGCCTGAAGGAAGCGCTGGCGCTGACCGATGGCGATGCCTTCGATGCGCTGCGCACCAGCCTGCAGGAGGCCGGCCTGGAAAGCCCCGGCGCGCGCGTGGTGCTGGTCCACCATCTCTATCATCCTGAAGAAATCAATGCGCTCAGCTTCAGCGAAGTCGAGGCCATGAACCGCGACGCCTTCGCCTCGCTCACCGACAAGAAGATACTGGGCGTACCGGCCATCGAGCGCAGCATGCGCGGCTGGCCGGAGAGCGCTTTCGGGGCTGACGATGAGGCGCTCGAATTACGCTTCCTGCTGGGCTTTGCCTTGAAGGACGTGGACGATCCCTTCTACGCCATTCCGGCGGAAGAGGCGGCAGCCGATGCCTATTTCGAAGCGCGCGCGCAGCGCTTCCGCCAGTGGAGCGAGCAGATCACGCCGCTGATGCAGCAATGCCTGACTGGGCAATCCGGCGAGGCGGCGCAGTGCCAGCTGCACTTCCTGTACCAGGACCTGTTCCACGGTGCCAAGCAGACCGGCAATGCGGAATATCGCACGCTGCAGATGCTGTCGGAACTGGAGGCTGGGCTGGCGCAGGCAGGTGCGCAGGCCGCGCAGGCCAGCGCCTTCTTTGCCATCGACGATGCAGAGAGCGAGATCCAGCTGCAGGTCGTGCTGCGGGGCGCGCAGGGACTCCTGGCGCGTTCGGTACAGCCTATCGACGGGGACGTGCAGGTCGCCCTGTTCGATGCTGCCGATGCCGTCGCTTCGCTGGGTGTAGCCGCAGTGAAGCTGGCCGAGGCGATCGATGCCGATGGCCTGCCGCTGCGCGAGCGCGATTTTCCGAAGGCCTAGTCCAGCAGCGCCTGCAAGCTCACGCCCGTGGGCTGGCAGCGGAAATACAGGTCCACCTGCATCGGCCGCCAACCGCGCACCAGCTGGCGCAGGTCGGCCTGCATCTGCTGCCGGCCGCAGAAGTCGCGGGCCTTTTCACGCGCTGCCGCGGTGAGGGCAGGAATGGACATGGTGTAGCTCACGCCCGTGGCCGAGACCTGATAGAGCTCGTCCTGCCCGGCGCTGACTTCGCTGAAGCTGGCGCAGCCACCCAGGGCGACGGCGCTCAGGCAGGCGAGCACGATGCCGCCCCTACGCTGGCTGGTTTGTTCAATACGCATGAAATCCCCCCGTTGACTGGTCCTCGCGTGTGTGTGCATGGCAATCGTGGCATTGCCGTGCGGCATCGATGCGAGAGGTCCCAGATTAAGCGCGCGGGTTTCCGTGGAGCGTCGGCCTTACCCGGTTTTACCCGGATGGCGTGGCTGTAAGAAAATCTTCAACCGGGCTTGCGCGCATGCGCAGGCTGTCAGATTTCGTTCAACGGTGTGAGTCCGCCACTGTTTGTGCGGTAGCCGGGAAATTTTTCCCGCCTGCTGGGAGGCAGCCCCACTCGGGTCCCTGCTGCCGGCAATTGCCCGGGCGGGCCGCCTGCGGCTGGGCTAAAATCGTCGACGCCGTCCGGCGTGGGCCGGGCGCAGACCACTTGCGCAACGCTGCCGTCCACGCGGCGGCCGCGCCATCCGCCAAATCAGGGAGAACAGAGAAATGACCAACCGTCGCAGTTTCATCACCAGCGTGGCCGGCCTTGCCGCTGCCAGCGCCATTCCGAATGTCTTCGCCCAGGCCGCCGCTGCGACCGGCTCGACCGAACCGACCCTGGCCCGCGTGCAGCGTACCAAGACCCTGCGTATCGGTGCCGTGCGTGGTGCTGCGCCTTACTACAACAAGGACCTGGCCAGCGGTGAGTGGGGCGGTTTCATGATCGATTTCGCCAAGAGCCTGGCGGCCAGCCTGAACGTCAAGCTGGACATCACCGAAACCACCTGGGGCAACTCGGTGCTGGATCTGCAGACCCACAAGATCGACCTGTTCTTCGGCATGAATCCGACCCCGGCACGCCGCGAGGTGATCGGCTTTACCGAACCGCTGTTCCTGAATGCCTTCACCGTGGTCTCCAAGAAGGAATTCAAGACCTGGGCCGAGCTGAACAAGCCGGAAGTGAAGATCGCCGTGGACATCGGTTCTTCGCACGACCAGATGATCAGCCGCGTCTGCCCCAATGCCACCATCGTGCGCCTGGAGAAGGCCGACGATGCCACCCTGGCGCTGCAGACCGGTCGTGTCGACGCGCAGGTGCTGGTGTGGCTGCTGGCGCTGAACATCCTGAAGAAGAATCCGGCGCTGGGCAAGATGTACGTGCCGCAGCCGCTGGAAGCGACCTCCACCAACATCGGCGTCCCCAAGGAAGAGGACAAGGCCTGGGTCGAGACCATCAACAAGTGGATCGTGGCCGAGCGCGCTGCCGGCAAGATCAAGCCGACCGTGCTGGGCAACCTGCAGAAGCTCTCCGGCGTGAAGCCGGAAGATGTGCCGCCGCAGATTCCGCTGTAAGTACAGGCCGGCGTCCCGCACGCCAGCACTCGGACCGCACCAGCGATGGTGCGGTTTTTTTTTGCCTGTACAGGACCGGGTTGAGAACTTTGCTTGATTCGGGGGAGGGGGGCTGCCCGTCGAAGGCCGGGCGTTTGTCGTCAATTGAGGCGCTTGAATTCGCTGGAGCGGATCACCACTTCCAGCAAGGTCTCGAGCCTGATCATGCGCTCGGTCAGATTTTCTATCCTGGCCTGTTGCTGGCGGCAACAAAGTCCAGCGTCTCATCGATGGCGGCACAAGCCCGCTCGGCAGCCTGCCGGGCCAGGCTGGCCAGTTCGCCCAGCGCCTCATCCATCTGTCCGCCTTCGTAGGCCAGTGCGCCCTTGCACATCAGGTCCGGTACATCCAGGCCGAGCCTGCGCGCCTTGGCGGAGATGACCAGCTTTTCACGGGTGGTCGCCCTGACCACGATGGTTTCGTTGGCAGACGTTTTCATTGCGTTTCTCCTGAAAGGACGGTTGCGGGAAAGCGGTACGCTGCCTGATCCGGATAACCATGTCGAGTCGGCAATGGCTAAACTGCACAAGAACTCGATTTTTTTCAGCGCCCCTCCCGCCTGTCGATGGCACCTGAAATGAAAATGGCGCGCCACCGAAACAGGTGACACGCCATTCTCATGAATTACGTTGAACGTAATTCAGTGTAACCAGCAATCAAGCATTGAAACGTGACAGGAAGGCCTGGGTCGCCGCCTGCTGCGGATTGTCGATCACCTGCGACGGCGGTCCGGCTTCCACCACCACACCGTCGCGCATGAAGACCACCTGGTCCGCGACTTCACGGGCGAAGGCGATTTCGTGGGTGACCAGGATCATGGTCATGCCGTCGGCGGCCAGGCTGCGGATCACGTTGAGCACTTCGCCCACCAGTTCCGGGTCCAGTGCCGAGGTGGCTTCGTCGAACAGCATCACGTCCGGTTGCATGGCCAGGGCGCGGGCGATGGCGACGCGCTGCTTCTGGCCGCCGGAGAGCTTTTGCGGATACATGTCGGCACGGTCTGCCAGCCCCACCTTCTGCAGCAGTTCCATGGCTTGCGTGCGAGCTTGCGCCTTGGGCGTGCGCAGTACGGTGACCATGCCTTCCATCACGTTCTCCAGCGCCGTCATGTGCGGGAACAGGTTGAAATGCTGGAACACCATGCCGGTGCGGGCGCGGAATGCGGCCAGTTCACGATCCTTGGGCAGGCGCGACTTGCGGCCGTCGAATTCGAAGTGGCGCTCGCCGATGCGCACCGCGCCCTGGTCGGGCACGGTCAGCAGGTTCAGGCAGCGCAGCAGGGTGGACTTGCCCGAGCCGGATGGCCCGATCATGGCGACCACGCTGCCCTTGCCGATCTGGATGGAGATGTCCTTGAGCACCACGTGCTCGCCGAAGGCCTTCTTGAGATTGCTGATCTGGATCATCGCGTTGGCGTTGTTGTTGACCTGGGTGTTCATCCTGTTCTCCTCAACCATGCTGCGCCGACAGGCGATTTTCCAGGCGCTTGGCCCAGATGGTGGCCGGCAGCAGGATGATGAAATAGATGATCGCCACCAGCGTATAGATTTCCAGCGGGCGATAGGTTTCGTGGGCGATGATCTGGCCCTGGTACAGCAGGTCCGGCACGGCCAGCACCGACAGCAGCGAGGTGTTCTTCAGCTGCATGATGGACTGGTTCACCAGCGGCGGGGTCATGCGCTTGAAGGCTTGCGGCAGGATCACGCGCTTCATCAGCTGGAAGCGCGTCATGCCCAGTGCCCAGCCGGCTTCGGACTGGCCCAGGTCGATGGAGACGATGCCGCCGCGGATGATCTCGGAATAGAAGGCGCCGCCGTACAGCGCCAGCGATAGCATGGCGGCGGTGCCGGCCGACATCTCGATGCCCAGCAGCACCGGCAGCGCGTAGTAGAACCACACCAGTTGCACCAGCACCGGGGTGCAGCGGAACACTTCGACGAAGGCGCGCAGCGGACCGGAGATGAAGGGGTTGGTGGACAGCCGACCCAGACCGACCACCAGGCCCACCAGCAAGCCAAGGGCAATACAGGCAACCGTATAGCTCAGCGTATAGACGAAGCCGATGCCGATGATGCTCCTGAATTGCCAGAGCGAGCCGAAGTCCCATTGATACATCTGTGTTTTTCCTTGGTTACGAAACGCGTGATTCCAGCGAAGGGCGGGGGCCGGCTCCGTGGAAGAGGGATGCCCGCATCGCATGCACGAACCATGCCCTGTGCGCCCGGGGCGCATGCTGGCATGGGTCAGGTAGAAGGTCGGACATGGGAAGGGGCGTCATCACATGGACCAGCATGGCCGGTGGCGCATGCCGTGAATCCTGCAAATCCGGCCATTGTAATGGAGAACGGTCGGCCGGCGCATCGCGCAGGACAGCAATCGACAGCCCGCAAGCCCACGCCGCGACTGGCTTTGGCTAAAATGGCGGGATTGCGCTGACGTGCATCCACGTCAATTCCCGGCATCCGGGAACGCGCCTTCTTTTCTTCAGGACCATGAGCGCATCTTCCCCCGCCATCGATGGCGAAACCGTCCGTACCATTCTCATCACGGGCGCTGCCCGTGGCATTGGCGCGGCGGTCGCCACCACCGTGGCCGCGCCCGGCGTGGCCTTGATCCTCCATGCGCGCAGCGACTCCCCCGAGCTGCAGGCGGTGGCGCAACAATGCCGCGCTCTGGGTGCGCGCTGCACCCTGGCATTGGGCGACCTGGCCGATCCGCAGACCGCCGCACATCTGCGTGATACGGCGCTGGTGCAATACGGGCGCCTCGATGCGCTGGTGGCCAATGCCGGCTTTGCCGATCGCAAGCGCATCGGCGAGCTTTCCGAGGCGGACTGGTCGCGCTCGCTGGATGCCTTGTTGAGCGGCTTCTTCCGTCTGGTCACGGCCTGCCGCGAGCCGTTGATGGCCAGTGGACAGGGCAGGGTGGTGGCGGTGAGTTCCTTTGTGGCCCATGTGTATCGGCTGGGCGAATCGGGCTTCCCGGCGTCGGCCGCGGCCAAGGCCGGCATCGAGGCGCTGGTCAAGTCACTGGCGGTGCAACTGGCACCGGCAGGCGTGACGGTCAACGCGGTGGCGCCGGGTTACGTTCAGAAGAGTGATCCGGCCAAGTCGGCCATCGATCCGGCAGCGTGGCAGGCGGCATTGGCGCGCATTCCCATGCAGCGCCTGGGCCAGCCGCAGGAGATTGCCAACGTGATCGGCTTCCTGCTGAGCCCAGCGGCGTCCTATGTCACCGGTCAGGTGTGGCATGTGGATGGTGGCCTGACGCTGTAGTGCTCATGCTGCCATCCACAAAATAATTTATAAGATTTACGTCATTCATCTTTCTTCGAGAAGTCCAAACCATGCGCATCATCGTGCTGGGCGCCGGCATCGTCGGCGTCACCACTGCTTATTTCCTCCGCGAGCGCGGCCATGAAGTGGTCGTGGTCGAGCGCCGCGCCGAAGTGGCCGCCGAGACCAGCGTGGGCAATGCCGGACACGTCTGTCCGTCCTATGCCACGCCCTGGGCCGCACCGGGCATGCCGGCCAAGTCGCTGAAGTGGTCGGTGCAGAGCTGGCTGGGCATCGAGGCGGCGCTACGCTTTACACCGCGCCTGGATGCGCACCAGTGGAAGTGGCTGCAGCGCTTCCTGGCGCAATGCACGCCTGAGCGCTATGCCATCAACAAGGCCCGCATGGGGCGTCTGGCGCGCTACAGCCACGGCCAGTTGAAGCAGATCCGCGAACGCCTGGACATCCGCTACGAACAGACCACCGGCGGCAACCTGCAGCTGTTCCGTACCCAGGAGGGACTGGACAATGCAGGCCTGTCGACCCGGGTGCTGGCAGAAGCCGGCGTGCCTTTCGAATTGCTGGATGCCGATGGCTGCGTGGCCTTCGATCCCGGCCTGCACGCAGCGCGCCACGAACTGAAGGGCGGCCTGCTGTTGCCCCTGGACGAGACCGGCAACTGCCCGTTGTTCGCGCGCGCCCTGGCGGCCTGGTTGCAGGCGCACGGGGTGGAGTTCCACTTGTCCACAGAGGTAGAGGCCATCGAGGTGGCCGGTGGTCAGGTCAGTGGCGTGCGCACCCGGAACGCCACGCTGCGTGCCGATGCCTACGTGGTGGCCTGCGCCAGTGCCTCGGTGCCGATGTTGAAGCCGCTGGGCCTGGACCTGCCCATCTATCCGGTCAAGGGCTATGCCATCACGGTGCCGGTGGCCGACCCTGCCAGCGCGCCGCGCAGTGGCGTCATGGACGAATACTACAAGGTGGCCATCACCCGCATGGGCCAGCATATCCGCGCCGCCGGCACGGCCGAGATCGGCAGCTGGGACACGCGCGTCACGCCGCGCGATTGCGCCACGGCGCTGAAGTCGCTGAAGAATCTTTATCCACAGGGCGCCGACCTGGCCAAGGTGGAATACTGGGCCGGCCTGCGACCGATGACCCCGGACGGTGCGCCGCTGATCGGCGCGACCCGTTATCCGAATCTCTGGCTCAACGCCGGCCATGGTTCCAATGGCTGGACCACGGCCTGCGGTTCCTCGCGTCTGATCGCCGACAAGATATCGGGCGTGACCAGCGAGATCGAGAGTGCCGACCTGGAGCCGCAGCGCGTGATCTGAGTGGAGCGTCGCCGGGCTGCCGTCATCGATCGAACAGGGCGTCGACGTTGGCGCCGTTGCTGAAGGTGCTGACCGCCCAGCCGGCCGGCGCCTTGTAGAAGATGAACATCCAGGGGATGGCCTGGCGCTCGGTCTTTTCGATGTAGGTCAGCTTGATGAGGGATTCACCGACCTTTTCCGAACGGATGAATTCATAGCCGACCGAATTGCCGACCAGGGCTTCGATGGTCATGCGCGAACTGCGGGCGTTGGTGCGGGCGGTTTCGAAGGCGCGGATGTCGACCAGCGCATACGGCGAGAGCATGCCGTAGGCATCGTCGGTACGGCCGGCACCGGCCTGAGCCATGACCTTGTCGGTCAGGGCGCGCACCTCGGTTTCGGACTTCAGGGTATCGGCCTGCGCGGCCGGCAGCACGACCAGGGCCAGCGCGGCCAGCAGGGTGCGGGGGATGAAAGCGGACATGGAAATCTCCTTGTGGGCATGGCACAGGTGGCCACAGCCGGCTATTGTGCCAGCACCGTGGGCCATGTTGCATCCGTTCGTGCCGGCGCGGCTTTGCGTCTTGCTGCCTGCTGTAAAGCGCGCAAGCGGCCAGCGTAAATACAGGTAAAACGGAACAGTCGCCCTGCCGTGCGCCGCTATGATGGGCAGCCTGTGATCCGGCCACCCGCGCCATGCGGGATGCGGCACATCGGATTGCGCTCGGGGGAGAGCATCATGCGCACCATCATCACTGCCACCTTGCTGGTTTCATCGCTCGCGGGTTGCGTCGTCACTTCCGGCAATGCCCTGGTGGATGCCGTGGGCCTGGTGGGCTCGGCGGCGTCCAGCGTCAAGGCGATGACGCCCAACACCACCCAGAATCCCATCGTCTACAGCAAGGATCCGATCCGCGATGTCTGCATCGAGTGGAATGGCTCGGTGGCCCTGAGCGATTTCGTGCCGGGCCTGCAGGGCGAGCTGCAGAAGCACGGGGTGCAAAGCCGGGTCTATGATGCCGGTACCCAGGCGCTGGCCTGCCCGGTGACGCTGAGTTACGTCGGTTACGTCAAATGGGATACCAAGGTCTTCACCGATGCCTATACCCCCTATCTCACCTATGCCGCGCTGACCCTGCGGCGCGATGGTCGCGTGCTGGGTACGGCGCAATACCGGCTGGGCTCCTTCGGCCAGGACAAGTGGGCGTCCGCCGGTGACAAGCTGGCGCCCCTGATCGATGCGCTGTTCCCGGGCAATCCCATCGTGGCGGACAATTCGCCAGACAACATGCGCGGTGCCGCCAACGGTTTCTGAGATAAGGGGCGGGGCGCTCGTCTGGCCCGTACATCCAACGCTATCCAGTACGCAATGAAAAACGGCAAGCCAGGCTTGCCGTTTGTCTTTTGTTGCCTTCGCTGTCAACGTGCTTACCAGATCGTCAGCAGGCGGCGGAAGAAGTTGCCATCGGTGCTGGCGTCGGCAATGGAGCCGCCGCCGACCTGTTCCAGCCGGGCATCGGCGACGTTGGAGGAGGCCACGATGCCGCCCCGGATATCGCGTGTGCGCACCACGCCCGAGAAGCGCAGCGTGTTGATGTTGCCGTTGACACCGATGCGTTTTTCACCGGCCACCACCAGATTGCGGTTGGGAAGCACTTCGACGATGGAGACCATCAGTGTGCCGCTCATGGTGTTGGTGTTGCTGCTGTCGCCGGAGCCCTTGAAGGTGTTGTTGCCGGAGGCCGAATAGTTGGCGTCGTAGAGCTGGGTGAACAGGCCGCCCAGCGGTGCGCCCGAGCCGGGTCCCTTCTGCGTGAGGGAGCTGTCGCGGCTGTTGTTGGTGGCGGCCTTGTTGCTGCTGCTGATCGACTCGGAAATGTCGATCTTGATGATGTCACCGACGTTGTAGGTGGTCGGCTCCTCGAACAGCTGGGCGCTGGAGACGCGGAAGATGGCGCCATTGTTTTCCACGTTGGGCACCTGATAGGCAGGGCGTACGCTGGTAGGTCCGTTGACCATCGGTGCCGGGCTGTTGCAGGCCGACAGCGAAACGGCCAGCGCGCAGGCGCCGGCAAGGCGAAACTGGAATGACATGACGATCCCCCCGTTGGACGGCCTGGCTGGATGCCCGGCGCGCGTGGCCACCGACGCCGTTGCAGGCGTGGCGGCACTGGCAGGGATGATGGTGGGTAACGGTGTAAGCAGCGGTTAGGTCCTTGTAAAGTGCGGCAAACAATCTTCAACGAGAGTTAAGTGCAGACCTTGCGAGCCGGTGGATTGACCCGGGCTTGACGCAGGTTGGGCGGCAATGCGCTCGCGCATTTCCGTGCATAATGGCGCCACCCCCAACTCTGCGATCCCGTCGTGCGTGATCGCATACCATCATGGCAACAGAAAAAAACCAGGCCGCGGTGAGCGCCGAGGCAGCCGCAGCCGCACCGACGATGCATGATCAGTTGGTCTCGGCCCGTATTCGCCAGCGCATCAAGGCGGCCGGCGTGCGTTTCCACGCCAACGACAATATCGCCGCCTTCATCAGGGAAGGTGAACTGGAGCAGTTGCAGGCGGAGGTGCAATCCAAGCTGGCCGCTGTCCTGGAGAGCCTGGTGATTGATGTCGAGAGCGACCACAACACCCAGGACACCGCCAAGCGCGTGGCCAAGATGTACCTCAATGAAGTCTTCAAGGGCCGCTACCAGGTGGCGCCGCCGGTGACCGAGTTCCCCAACATCGAGCGTCTCAACGAGCTGATGATCGTCGGCCCCATCACGGTGCGCAGCGCCTGCTCGCACCACCTGTGCCCGATCATGGGCAAGGTGTGGGTGGGGGTGATGCCCAATGAGCATTCCAACCTGATCGGCCTGTCCAAGTATGCCCGCCTGCTGGAGTGGGTGATGAGCCGTCCGCAGATCCAGGAAGAGGCGGTCTCGCAGGCGGCCGACCTGCTGATGCAGAAGCTGCAGCCTGACGGCCTGGCCATCGTCATGGAAGCCGACCACTTCTGCATGCACTGGCGCGGCGTCAAGGACGTGGAGTCGAAGATGATCAACAGCGTCATGCGTGGCTCTTTCCTGCGTGACGCCAACCTGCGCCGTGAATTCCTGGCGCTGATTTCCCAACGTCAACGAGGTTAATCATGCTGGTTCGTCTGATCTATGCAAGCCGCGCACGCGAGACCATCACCCACGAGACCATCGAAGGCATCCTGGCGGCGTCGCGTCAGCGCAATCCGCAACAGGGCATCACCGGGGTGCTGTGCTACAGCGATACCATCTTCGTGCAGGTGCTCGAAGGCGGACGCGATCAGGTCAACCGACTGTACGGCCGGCTGCTGGGCGATGCGCGACATCAGGATGTGATCCTGCTGGCCTATGAGTCGATCGACGAACGCCAGTATTCCTCCTGGACCATGGGCAAGATCCGGCTGGACAAGATCAATCGTTCCCTGCTGCTGAAGTATTCGGTCACCGGTGAACTCAATCCCTACGAGGTGTCCTGCTGTTCCACCGTGGCACTGTTGAATGAACTGGCCTCGACGGCGGCATTTGCGCAACGTGACTGAACCGGGTTTGCGGCAGTACTGACATAGCAACGGCGCCAGGGACGAAACTGGCGCCGTTTCTTTTTGGGCAGGCCCTAGAGCAGGTCGATGCTGGGCAGGCTGCGGATGCCCCACTTGGCCGGGTCGGCGTAGGCGACGATCTTGTCGCTGCCGTGCGCGAGGTCGACGATGTCGGACTTCAGCGGCATGCGGCTGGCGGTCGAGTAGAACACCTTTACGCGCGGCGTGAGCAACTGGTCCGGACGCTGGTCCACCACCACGCCCAGGCGACCCGATTGCAGGATGACGCAGGAGCCGGTCGGGTAGATGCCGATGGCCTTGACGAAGGCCTGCATCGTCACCGGGTCGAAATGCCCGGCACTGCTGGCCATGTGGCGGATCGAACGGGCCGGGTCCCAGCCCGCCTTGTAGGGACGATTGGAGGTGATGGCGTCGTAGACGTCGCATACCGCCCCCATCTTGGCCATGATGGAAATACCGTCGGACTTGAGATTGAAGGGATAGCCGCTGCCATCGATCTTCTCGTGATGGTGCAGCGAGACGTCCAGAGGGACCTCGCCGATGCCTTCGATCTGCTGCAGGATGCTGTGGCCTTGTACGGTGTGCGAACGGATGGAGGCGAACTCTTCTTCGGTCAGCTTGGCCGGCTTGTTGAGGATGTCCAGCGGTACGGCCATCTTGCCGACGTCATGCAGCAGCCCCGCCATGCCGGCCTGCTTGGTCTGCTCCTGCGTCATGCCCAGCTGGTTGGCCAGGGAAATCATCATGGCGCAGACTGCCACCGAATGCATGTAGGTGTAATCGTCAGTGGTCTTCAGGCGGGCCAGACTGATGAGGGCGTCGGCGTTGCGGGAGACCGAGGAGGTGATCTCGGTGACCAGCTCGGCGGCATCCTTGACGTCCACCGCCTTGCCCATGCGTGCCTCGGAAAACATGTTGAGCACGGTGGACTTGGAGGCGGAAATGATGCGTGCCGCACGTTCGCGTTCGACAGCGGTCTCGGTGCGCTGGGCCGGCTTGCGTACGGCCACGGCGACCGCTGCGGTAGGGTCATGCTCTTCGTGAGCATCTTCCGGGTCGTCTTCCAGGTGGTCCGGCGCAATGTCGCGGCCCTTGGCGGTATCGATGGTGACCTCGTCGATCGGACAGTCGCGCAGCGTCTGCAGGTCTTCCAGGCTCTCGATCTTGAAGGATTTGCGCCAGAAAGGATGACTGATCCATCCCCCGGGGATGGAGTGGACATACATGCCCAAACGCAATTGTTCTAAGGCGATGGATTTCAACATATCGAATTCAGGTCTGTGCCTGTCACTGTTTCCCGCTTTGAAAGCGGTTCGATTTCCCTGATGAAATGACGCCTATTATTGGTAGTGTCTCCCACGTGGCAGAACTCGCTTGCATGGCTAAGCTAGCTGAAATTATCGTAACAGAATGCGTTTTGCTTGAGGTCGATTAAGCGGGGATTAACGGTCGAAATTTCCGTTTGCGCTCGCCAATGTTGGTGTGTGGAAAAGAGTGAGAATGCAGCGCCCGCCGAAGCTGACAAAATGCTGAGGAAAGATAGCCGCCGCCTGAGAATCCGGCAGGCCGCGGCCGTGAGGAATGGTGAGAAAAACTTATTTTTTCAACGGTGGTGCGTAGGGATTCTTGGTCAGCAGACGCAGGAAGCTGGCAATGCACGCGACCCCTGCAAAGGCGGCGCCGAAGCCCAATGCCAGGCGCGAGCCTTGCGTTTCGGAAAGATTGAAGCATAGCGCGACCAGCGCTGCGCCCACGCTTTGACCGAGCAGGCGGGCTGTGGCCACGATACCGGATGCGCCGCCACTGCGATGGGGGGGCGCACTGGTCATCAGCGCTTTCAGGTTGGGTGACTGGAAGAAGCCAAAGCCCATGCCGCACAGAAGCATGCGCCAGCTGATTTCCCAGACGGTGGGTGCGGCCGGCATGAAGGTCATCGACAAGAGCCCGGCGCACAGTAGCGCCAGACCGACGCCACCGAGGATGCCGACCGGATAGCGGTCCGACAGGCGTCCCGCGATGGGGGCCATGATGGCCACGGCCACCGGCCAGGGCGTCATCAACAGGCCGATCTCCACCTGGCTGCGTCCCAGGTCATGATGGAAGAAGAAGGGGAGCGAGACGAAGGCCAGGCCTTGCGCGGCGAAGGAGCAGATGGCAGTGACCGTCGAGAGCGAAAACATCGCATGGCGGAACAGGTCCACCGGCAGCATCGGCGCCGGATGCGACAGTTCGCGCTTGAGCAGGAACAGGCCGCAGACAATGGCGGCCGCCAGTTCCAGTCCGACCACGCTGGCCTGGGCCTGGTGCGCGCCTTCGCCGATGGCCAGGATCAGCAGGCCGAAGGCGGCGGCGTTGAGCACTGCGCTGCGCAGGTCGAAGGTATGGGTGGACAGCGTGGTATGCGGCAACGAGGGCAGGGCCAGTACCACTGCCAGCACACCCAGCGGCACGTTGACGGCGAACAGCCATGGCCATGGTGCGATGGCGAGGATGCCCGAGGCCACCGAGGGACCGACCGTGAAGGCGATGGCGACGATGAGCGTGTTCAGTCCCACGCCGCGGCCCAGCGAGCGGGTCGGATAGATGAAGCGGATCAGCGCGGTGTTGACACTCATGATGCCGGCCCCGCCCAGTCCCTGGAGGAAACGCGCCATCACCAGCGTAGGCAGCGACCACGCCACTGCACACAGCAGCGAGGCCGCGGTAAACAGCACCAGTCCCCAGACATAGATACGGCGATAGCCGACGATCTCGCCCAGCGCCGCCAGGGGCAGCAGCGACACCATCATCGCCAGCTGGTAGGCGGTCACGATCCAGACCGAGGCGGCCGGGGTGGTGTTGAGGTCCAGCGCCATGGCTGGCAGGGCGGTGTTGGCGATGGCGGTGTCGAGCGTGGCCAGGCCGACGGCGATACCCAGCGCCAGGATGGCGCGGCCGCGCTGGTCGGGCGGCAAGCCTTCCCCTGCGATGACGATGTGGTGTTTGGGATCAGTGGCGCCGGGGGAGGAGGGCAGCGTGGACATGGGTCTTGGATATCTGGCGAAGGTGTGCGTGCTGGCGTGGCACCGGATGCCGGAGCTCTGCCGCCGCTTGTTTGCTCTTGGAATCCTGCAATGAAGACAGGTGCAGCCCGGCTGGGCAGCGCCGCACAATGATAGCGGGGAACGTGCAAGCGCGCTGGCGGCGGTCACGAGCGGGGCGGCTGCGCTATGATGGCGGTTTGCGCTGGCGTGGCTGGCGCGTTTTGATCACGGAGTCATCAGCATGTCCAAACAGCAGTTGTCGGAGCGCCTGTGCGCGTGGATCGATCAGCATTTCGACGAGGAGGTCGGCGTGCTGCAGCAGTTGATCCGCATCCCCACCGATACGCCCCCCGGCAACAATGCCCCGCACGCCGATGTGGTGGCCGAGCTGGTGCGGTCCTGGGGCTGGAATGCCGAGAAGTTTCCGGTCCCGCAAGAGCAGGTGCGTGACTATGGCATGCAGAGCATCACCAACCTGATCGTGCGCCGCCCCTATGCCGAGGGCGGCCCGACGCTGGCCCTGAATGCGCATGGCGACGTGGTGCCGCCGGGCGAGGGCTGGTCGCATGACCCCTACGGCGGTGAAGTGGCCGATGGCCGCATCTATGGCCGGGCGGCGGCGGTCTCCAAGAGTGACTTCGCCAGCTATATCTTCGCTACCCGCGCGCTGGAGGCGCTGGGCGCTTCGCTGCGCGGTGCGGTGGAGCTGCATTTCACCTACGACGAGGAGTTCGGTGGCCTGCTCGGCCCCGGCTGGCTGCTGGAGCAGAAGCTGACCCAGCCGGATTACGTGCTGGCGGCCGGCTTCAGCTACAACGTGGTGACCGCCCACAATGCCTGCCTGCAGTTCGAGGTGACCGTGCATGGGCGCGCCACCCACGGCTCCATGCCGGAGACCGGCCACGATGCACTGCAGGCCGCCAATGCCGTCCTCAATGCCATCTATGGCGCCTTGCCCGGCCTGAAGGACATCCGTTCCTCCATCCCCGGCATCAGCCATCCGACCATGATCGTCGGCCGCATCGATGGTGGCACCAATACCAATGTGGTGCCGGGCAAGGTGGTGCTGAAGATGGATCGTCGCATGATCCCCGAGGAAGACCCGGCGCAGGTCGAGGCCGGCGTACGCAAGCTGATCGAGGATGCGGTGGCGGGGCTGCCGGGCATCCGCGTGGAAATCCGCCGCCTGCTGCTGGCGCGTGCACTGCGCCCGCTGCCGGGTCACGAGAAGCTGGTGCAGAGCCTGCTGCGCAATGCCGAGACGGTCATGGGCGAAACGCTCACCACCAACGGCTCGGCGCTCTATACGGACGCCCGCCTGTACGGCGAGCATGGCATCCCGGTGGTGCTGTTCGGCGCGGGGCCGCGCACGCTGATGGAATCCAACGCCAAGCAGGCCGACGAGAACCTGGCCCTGGACGACCTGCGCAAGGCCACCAAGGTGGTGGCGCTGATGCTGCTGGACTTCCTCGGGCCGCAGGACTGAGTGCGACGCCCGGCGGGCGCGACTTGAAGTTGCCCGCCGGGAAGTTGGCCGGATCGCCGCCGGATCGACAAATGATTACAATGTGTGCCCGCGCGCTGATGGCCGACGTTTCCTGTCGGCATCTTCCGGGCCGGGAGGCTTCCTGCTTGCCCGGGTAACGAAGCAAGTCTTGAGGGACCGAGATCAATCGCATGTTGAACGCCATCGAGCACACCCATCCGCCCCCATCGGCAGCCACGCGCAAGCCCGGCTATCTCGGCTTGTCGTTCCGGCAATTGCTGCTGGCGGCGTTCCTGCTGATTGCGGCCCTGCTCAGCGGTACCTCCATCCACGCCCTGTTCACGCTGGACCGCATGTCGGCCAACAGCCGGGACACCGCCCGGCAGGCGGTGCAACTGACCGAGGCGGCACAGCGCCTGGCCGAGCGCACCGTGGCCATGGAGCGCAGTGCGCGCCAGTATCTGGTGCTGGATGACACCGCTTTCCACGACCGTTTCAACGAAGCGCGCGACCAGGCCCGGCAGGCGGTGGATGAGCTGTCCGACGCGTTGCCGATGGCACCGCGGGAAATGTTCAGTCAATGGGGCCTGTATGTCGATGAAGCGGCGGCCGTGCTGGAAGCCGATTCGCGCAAGGACAAGGGCGAGCAGGCCAAGCTGTTCCAGGACTTTGCCCGCCTGCCGGCACTGAACGAGCGCATCGCGCTGGAAAGCCGGCGCGAGGTCGATCGCCGCAACAATGCCCTGTCCGCGGCCCTGGAACAGCAGCGCCAGCTGCTTACTGCCCAGGTGGTGGGCGCCATCGTGCTGGCGGTGTTGCTGGCATTCTGCTTCGGCCTGTGGCTGTCGCGGCCGATGGCACGGCTGGAGCAGGCCATCGGCCGGCTGGGCGACAATCGCTTCGATCAGCCTATCGACGTGCGCGGCCCGGCCGACATCCGTCGCCTGGGTCAGCAACTGGACTGGCTGCGCCAGCGCCTGGCCGATCTGGAGGCCGAGAAGTCGCGCTTCCTGCGGCATGTTTCGCATGAACTGAAGACGCCCCTGTCGGCCTTGTGCGAGGGTGCGGCGCTGCTCGATGACGGCGTGGCCGGCCAGTTGAGCGAGAACCAGCGCGAGATTGCCCGCATCCTGCGTCAGAATACGCAGTCGCTGCAGACCCAGATCGAGGACCTGCTGCGCTATAACGAGGTGTCCTTCGATGCCCAGCGCATCCATCCGGTGCCGGTCGACCTGCGTGCCTTGCTGCACAAGGTGATCGATGACCAGCGGCTGCAATGGCTGGCGCGCCAGCTGAAGGTGGAGATCGAAGGGGCGGCACGTACCGTGGTGGTGGACCCCGAGAAGATGGCCATCGTGCTGGCCAATCTGCTTTCGAACGCCGTACGCTTCAGCCCCGAGGGCGGGTTCATCCGTTTCATGCTGACCGAGGCGCCGGGCCTGGTGCGGGTCGAGTGCATCGATCAGGGGCCGGGGGTGGCGCCGACGGACGCGGCCCGCATCTTCGAGCCGTTCTATCAGGGCCTGCACCAGCCTCCGGGCGCGCGCCGTGGCAACGGTATCGGCCTGTCGGTGGTGCGCGAGTATGTGCAAGCCCATAGTGGCAAGGTCTATCTGGTCCCGCGCGAGGGCGGGGCGCATTTCCGAATCGAGTTGCCTGATGAAAAATAAGATCCTGATCCTGGCTTCCTGCATGGTGCTGGCGGCGTGTACGGCGCAGCCGCAAGCACCCACCTCGACCGTCCAGCTCATCCAGTCCAGTAGCAACATCGACGAACTGCTGGCCTATAACGCCCAGTTGCGCAAGATGTCGCCGGCCGAACTGGGGCGCGAAGTGCAGCGTTTGAACGCCTATCCGGCCGGCCCTGCCACGACGGTACGCCGTGCGATGGCGCTTTCGCTCACCCGGGACCCCATCGATCTGGCCAAGGCCGAAGCCCAGCTATGGAACGTCATGGCCGATCGCAGCGTCGAAGCGGAGAAGCTCAAGCCGTTGGCGCAATTGCTGGCAGGTCATTATGCCGATCTGCGCCGGGTGGCCGACAATGCCGAGAAGTCTTCGGTGCAACTCAAGGAAGCGCAGCGCAAGGTAGACCAGCTCAATGACAAGCTGGAAGCGCTGAAGAACATCGAACGGACCCTGCCGGCCGGCGGCAAGTAAGGCCAGCGCCGTCGGGGCCCGTTCCATTTTTACTGGAACTGGAGTCCCGATGGGAAAAACTGCCCCCCTGATGCTGGTCGATGATGATCCCGACCTGCTGCGCCTGTTGACCCTGCGCCTCAACGCCAGCGGTTACCGCATCCTGGCCGTGGAAAGTGCCGAGGCTGCCCTGGCGCAGCTGGCCATTGCATTGCCGGCACTGGTGATCACCGATGTACGGCTGCCGGGGATGGACGGCTTGGCGCTGTTTGCGGAGATCCGCAGCCGCTATCCGGCCCTGCCGGTGATCCTGCTGACCGCGCACGGCACCATCCCCGATGCGGTCGATGCGACGACCAAGGGCGCTTTCGCCTATCTCACCAAGCCTTTCGATGGTCATGTGCTGCTGGACAAGGTGGCCCAGGCGCTGAGCCTGTCCGCACCGGCCCAGGAAGCGCCGGACGAGGCCTGGCGCGTCGATATCATCAGCCGCAGTCAGCGGGTCGATGAGCTGCTGGCCGAGGCGCGCCTGGTGGCAGCTTCCGATGCCAGCATCCTGATCCGTGGCGACAGCGGCACCGGCAAGGAGCTGCTGGCCCGTGCCATCCACCGGGCCAGCCCGCGGGCCGACAAGCCGTTCATCGCCGTCAATTGCGGCGCCATTCCCGAGCAACTGCTGGAGTCTGAACTGTTCGGCCACGTCAAGGGCGCCTTCACCGGAGCGGTTGAACATCGGGAAGGGCTGTTCCAGGCGGCCGACGGCGGCACCCTGTTCCTGGACGAGATCGGCGACATGCCCATGGCATTGCAGGTCAAGCTGCTGCGCGTGCTGCAGGAGAAGACCGTGCGCCAGGTGGGCGCCAACCAGTCCGGAGAGGTGGACGTACGGGTGATTTCCGCCACCCATCGCGACCTGGAGGCGGCCATGACCGAAGGTCAGTTCCGCGAAGACCTGTATTACCGGCTCAACGTGGTGACCTTGCAGTTGCCCGCCCTGGAAGAGCGGCGCGAGGATATCGCCCTGCTGGCCAATCATTTCCTCAAGAGCATCGCTGCCAAGTATCCCAAGCGCCTGACCGGGTTTGCGCCGGATGCGCTGGAGGTGCTGAGCCTGGCGCACTGGCCGGGTAATGTGCGGCAGCTCTACAACGTGGTGGAACAGGTGTGCGCGTTGTCGACAGCACCCTTGATCCCCGCCACGCTGGTGCAGCGGGCATTGAGGGTACCGACCCTGGACCTGCTGCGCTATGCCGAGGCCAAGCAGAAATTCGAGCGTGATTATCTCGTCCGCCTGCTGAAGCTGACCGATGGCAATGTCTCGGATGCGGCCAGGCTGGCTGATCGCAATCGCACCGAGTTCTATCGCTTGCTGCAGAAGAACGGACTTGATCCGCGGCGCTTCCGCGGCGGGGAGGAGCCCGTCGCCATGGAGCGACAGGATGGAATCCTTTGAAAACAAGGGCTTACGTGGAAGAGGCCGGTGGCACGTCGTGGCAAGCCGACGGAAACGAGGGGTTTGCTGCATGGTTTGAGCCTGTTTCCACCCACTTGAATTGCTAAGTGATTGATTTAAAAGGAAGATCTTCTGCTGGCATGGCCTTTGCGACTAGGGCTGCAAGTGCTGCTCTATATAGAGACTTTCAGAGCAGAGTCGGAATGAGTGAATTGACTACAAGGAGAACGCCATGAAAAAGACCTTCGCTTCCCATCTGCTGGCCGCCAGTCTGTTGGTGATGACTGCCGCGCCTGCTGTCCATGCTGCGGATACATCGCGGGCCGCCGCGCCCAGCGTTCAGAAGGCCGGGACATATATAGATGACTCAGTTGTTACCGCCAAGGTCAAGGCAGCATTGGTCGAGGACAAGCAGATTTCAGCCATGAAGATCAGCGTCACTACCAAGGATGGCGTTGTCACCCTCAAGGGGGCGGTGCCCAGTGCCGAGCTGGGGCAACATGCCTTGCAGTTGGCAGCCGGCATTGAAGGCGTACGCGACGTCAAGAGCGACCTCATCGTGAAGGCCGGATAAGCGCGCCAGGTAGGGGCGCAATTGAGACGAGCGCCTTTGCCGAGTCCCAATCAAGAAGAGAGCGGGCCGTCCCGTCAGGGATGCCCGCTCTCTTTTGGATTCATCAATTCGCGCCGCGAAGGTCCTGTAATCCATGATGGGCTTGGGTTTGCGGGCGATTGTCCCGGTCGGCTTTCTGGATTGGCTAAATTATTTTCGAATATTTTTCAAAAAGTGCTTGCGCGGTGTTGGGGGCGTTGCTATAGTTCGCCCCCTGCTGACGCGACACACGAAGCGAAGT